>Ga0207433_10000054_pt1 | contig 253169 bp, 198 predicted proteins | sample YelNatPaOPGAMG01_FD_187559 | JGI IMG/M metagenome (GOLD analysis project Ga0207433, IMG submission 187559) | Hot spring thermophilic microbial communities from Obsidian Pool, Yellowstone National Park, USA - OP-RAMG-01 (SPAdes) (version 3) | ecosystem: Environmental > Aquatic > Thermal...
ATAATGTAAACCCCAATTCAAATGTGGAAACCTTTGCCGCCGTTAAGTTTTTTATTGATAACTGGCGTTGGCAAGATGTACCCTTTTATGTACGCACCGGCAAATACTTGCATGAAAAATCAACCATTATCACCATTCAGTTTAAGCAAGCGCCTAAGTTTGCTTTTCCTCCAGAATCGGCTGATACCTGGCGCCCTAACCGCCTTACACTAAGCATTCAACCCAATATGGATATTCGCTTGCGTTTTCAGGCTAAAAAACCGGGGCAGAATTTTACACTGAATCCCGTAGACATGATCTTTAGTTATGCCGATGCTTACGATGGACATGAGCCCGAAGCCTATGAAACATTGCTTTTGGATGTAATGCAAGGTGATGCTACTTTGTTTATGCGTGATGATCAGGTAGAAGCTGCCTGGAAAATTATTATGCCCATTTTAGAAACCTGGCAAATGCGACCACCCGCTAACTTCCCTAATTATAGTCCTGATAGCTGGGGTCCCGAAGATGCAGAAGCACTAATTGCACGTGATGGTCATAACTGGATTACTTTACCTGTGTTGCATAAAGAATAACTGCCCAACTAATAAGGTTGATGAATGGCAGGTAGTCATCATCGGTATTTAAGATAATACCAATGGAATGGCCTTGTTGTAAAATAAATTTTTGAATTATAAATAAACGCACCATGCCGCTTCATGTTGAACCCTCAGTTGATGCACTAATGCATACTGTTGCCAATTGGATGGTAGAATTGATTGCCGATACACTGAAAAAACAAAGCAGATTTACCATAGCATTATCGGGTGGTAATACGCCTAAAAGTTTACATCAGTTATTAGCCTCACCAACTTACCGCAATAAAATTGAATGGGATAAGCTGCATTTTTTTTGGGGCGATGAACGCTTTGTGCCTTTTAATGATGAGCGTAACAATGCTAAAATGGCTTTTGATACTTTGTTGAATAGTGTTCCTGTTAAAAAGGAACAAATACATATTATGCAAACGGAAAACATTACGCCGGAAGCTTCAGCTGAAGCCTATGAAGCCATTTTGCATAAATACTTCAATAACCAACCCTTTAGTTTCGATTTGGTTTTATTGGGCATGGGCGATGACGGACATACCTTGTCGTTATTTCCCGGAACAACTGTTATTCATGAAACTCAAAAATGGGTTACATCATTATGGTTGGCTGCCCAAGATATGTATAGGGTTACATTAACAGCACCCATTGTAAACCAATCGGCACATGTGGCATTTATAACTACCGGTAGCAATAAAGCCCATGCATTAAAAGCAGTATTGGAAGGGCCAAGAAATGTAGATCAATATCCTTCACAAATTATTCAGCCTAAGGGTAACTTGCATTGGTTTGCCGATACCGCAGCTACAGCACTATTAACACCTTCTGTTTAAATAAAAACCCGGTTGAATTTTCAAAACCGGGTTTTTTTAAACGCTATGCTATTTACTTTAAAACTTTAGGATGCCTGCTTGTGTTCAGAAGGGTGAACCTTACAGGTTTTAATACCAAAAATGGTGTACAAAGGACAAAAGCCCACAAACGCAGTAGCTAAAAATACAGCAGCTATAATAATAATAACTATGCCTGCGGTACCGGTTACGGTATGGGTAAAAAACAGAATGGCCAATACTATAGCCACTATAATGCGGATAATGCGATCGGCGGCGCCCATGTTTTTTTTCATATAGTAGGTGTTTTTTTAATGAATGATTTTCAACAATATTTTGGTTATTTAGTTCGCTATTAATTATCGGGTAAAAAATATTGAATAATACCGGCTACACCCCATGCTAATAAAGCACATAAAATACAAATGATTAAAAGGCGCAACCAAATTAGCTTCATGTTTCAGTAAAATTATGCAGTTGTTGGGCGATATAAAATGATTTTAATCATTTGTAACGGATTACTACCATTTTACCTGTACCGAAAAGTTAAAAACTCTACCTTCCAGTGGTCCCCAAATATCACTAAATACCGGATTGGTATAAGGTGGATAAACCAACTGTCCGTAATTGCCTTGTTTAAAGTTAAATAGATTTTCACAATTTAATACAAATGATATTTTTTTATAACGATAATTCAGCATGGCAGCCGAAAGTATATAACCTCTGGTGCTACTGCCGTCATCCAAATATTGTTGGCCGGTGTAAGATAATTCTAACCCTACTCTAACATTATCTACCGGCTCAATATTGGCCAAAGCTGCAATTTTATGCTTGGCTATTAACGGAAAATTTGGCGCCTGAGCATCATACTGCCGCTTAGTATTGGTATATACGTAACCAAGGTATAATTCGGTTTCATCTTCTCTTGCCTGCAAATAGGTTTCAAAACCGGCCGTAGTTATATTTTGTGCTGCATTGTACCAGCGCATATTGTAGGGGTTCGTAATTGAGTCCAGAAGCAATGGGTGTTGAATGGCGGTATAAAACAAGCTTTGATTTAAGGTAAACTGCCATTCATCGGCACGCCATTTATAATTAATATCAAAGTTTGCACCAACACTTTTTTCTGCAATGGTACCGGGTTTATATCCTGCCAGGTAACGGTAAAAGCGTTCATCTACATCGCCTGAAAATAAGGAAGGGGTTTTATAACCCATGCCGCTACCCAATCGAACGGTAAGTTGCGGGCTAAACCGATACATGAACGATATACGCGGCAATAAAAAATTGCCATATACACTTTGGTAGTCAAACCGCATTCCCGCCTCAGCCGTTAAATGGGAGGTAATTTTCCAATCCTCTTGTACATAGGCACCTATGGTATAACCATTTTCATTGGTTAATAAAGTACTATCGGGCTGTTTTTTCACAAAGGCATCACCGTTAAAATTTAAGCCGGCAACCCAGTTATGGTGTTCATTTTTTTTGCTGTAAGCCAATTCACTGTACCATAAATTTTGATGGGCTTGCATACCAAATAAATCAGTAAGTACCTTACGGTTATATAAACTGGTTGTGCCTTTCAAACTAAGATGTGCACCATTGGTTAATTGGTATTCCCAATCTGCGTCAATGGTATTGCGTAAACTTTTATTTTGAATGAAGAACTGGTGGGCTGTATTCTCTTTTCCCTCTAGCACTTGCATATCGCCCCCTTTTCGGTCTTCTGCATTGAGTGTATAACCTACAATGAAGGTACTATTGGCATTGTTGTAAACAAACATCCGCGGATGTAAAAATAAACTTTTTACCTTGGGTACTGTACTAAAGCCATTGTGATAGATATCAACAGCTTCTTGTGTATTGCCACCCGCAAATAAAGTATAGCCCAAATGGTTATTTCGGGCAGATGAAAACAGGTTCACGTTATTTTCCAATAAGGAAGTTCTATTCAATAAAATACTGTTTTCGGGTTGGTTACGTTTCGGCGTTTTAGAAACTATGTTCATCATGCCGGCAATGGCGCCACCACCATATAAAGTAGAAGCTGCACCTTTAATTAATTCAACCTGCTTTAAATCTAAGGGGGGTATTTGTAACAAGCCAAAGCTGCCTGAATACCCGGCAAATAAGGGCATTCCATCGCGCAGTATTTGCGTGTACCTGCCCGGTAGGCCTTGAATGCGTAAATCGGCATTGCCGGTAGCGGCATTGGTTTGTTGTACTTGTATGCCTGCCACATCGCCCAATAAACCCAACATATTGCCCGGATTAATTTGTGTTTCTTCCTCAATTTCTTCTGTGCCAATTACTTCTACTCTGGTAGGCAAATCTTCCATTCTTGAATTGGTTTTTGAAGCAGCTACCACTATTACATCGGCTAATTGGTTGGTTGTATACTGTAAATGTACATGCAGCATTACTTCCCCTTTTCCGGGTAATTGAATAGTAGAATCTTTATTGGCCAAACCGGTATAACTGAAGCGAATTTTTTGTTTTAGTTCAGAGGTGTTTATACGAAAAATAAAATGTCCGGTGCTATCGGTAATGGTTGTTTGTTTTATCTCAGGCAGTTTAACGGTAACGCCACTTAATGGCTGTGTTCCTGCACTATCTAATACCACCCCACGCACTATTTGCTGCGAAAGGGTTGCTTCATAAAATAGTATGAGTAATAACGTAATATTGATACGTAACATGGGTATTTAAGTTAATAAAGTGGATAAAAGTTTACGGCAGGGATATACCGTTAGTGTTATTGTGAAAACGATATTTTTTAACCTGCATCAACAATCATAATGTGTAGCCGTTTTCAATAAGCATTTTTTGAATGCTGAAACGTTACCATTGCATTGCAGTGTTGCTTAACCAATTATGCGTAAGGGGGGATGGAATACATTGCCTGCATAGCCGCTTGCAAGGCCATTAAAAGGAGTAACAACGGTATAGGGTTGTTGTGGAATAAAACAAATGCTATTGTTGAAAGTATTTACGTTCTGAAAAAATAAAATAGAAAAACTAATGGCGGCAGTATTGGGTACCGGCAAAAAAGGGTGGTTGCCATTGTTGTGTGTTTCCTGTTGTTCGGTGGGGTCAAATCCGGCTAATAATAATTTTTCGCCAATGAATTCTAATAAATTCAAATTGTCGTCTTCTTGCAAGCAGTAATTGTACAAAGCAATAAAACTTCTACCTGCGTTTATATGGTTGGGTAAAGTAACCAATGTATGCAAACTAAAAGCTGTAATTAGGCATAAGGTCATTATTTTTTTTAGCCCATTCAACAATATTGTTTGCCAATACATATACTATTCAATAGGTTAATTAACCGGGAATACGTGAAATATATTTTTCTATTTCTTTTATCTGATCAACCACCTGCTTGGTTTTGGGCTTACAGGCTTTGGCTTTTCTAAAATAGTCTTTAGCAGCTCTGAATTCGCGCTTGTTCATAAATATTTGGCACATGCCTAAAAATGCAACAGCTTCACTTTCTTTATCGGGAATACCTAAACGTATAGCTGCACGCATATAAGTTTCGGCTTGTTTTAAATCGCCTCTTTGCATAGCCATCATGCCCAATTGTAATTTATTGGCGCCTTCTGCTTCCGGCATGGGGGCACCCAAATCATTACTTTTTTTCAGGTGTTTTTCGGCTGTATCAAAATCCTGGTTCATCATGGCTAAATTACCTTTAATGGTAAAGTAGGTTGAGCGAACAGGTTTGTATAACAAATTGGGAAACCAAATGGAATTCAATATTTTTTCTACTTCTTCTACATTTCCTTGTTCCATGGGGTCCTGAATTAAACGCAGTGGCCCAATAAAGAAATGGGTAAAAATGGCAATTACAGCCAATAAATACAATACAAAGGCCGGCCAAAAACCACTGGTAATGGTAACTATTACCGCTAAAATCAATGCTACAATGCCTAGCCAGAATCTATATTTAATAATCAGGTTGTAAAACTTCATACTTGTTTTTTATGGGCTGCAAAGATAGGGTGCAAAAGTACAAAGCGTAAACCTGATTTTAAAGGGGCTTTTAACCTTTAAAAGCGGTCATCATTCACTTCTATCCAATTCCCCTCCGTATCCTGCAGGTAAATTTGCTGTACGCCGTCTTGCCTTTTGGTAATGCCATGCTTTTCGCCGGTCCAACTTTGATAAGCAACCCCCAAATTACTCAAATGCTCAATAAATTCTTTTAAGTTGGGCACGCTGAAGCAAATATGGGTATTAATATCGTGGTTTTTAACCGCTTTAGCACCTTGAATCAAGTGTAATTGGCTGTGTGGGCCTATGCGATACCAAACATGCTTGCCATCGTGAAAGGGTTCGGGTATGGTGTCTAAATACATCACATCATGGTAAAAATCGGCTTGCTTTTGCAAATCAAACACATACACTGCAATGTGGTTAAGGGTGGGATGCATGCCGGCCATGGCATTTTTTTGAGCAAACAACGATTGGCCGCTGCATAATAAAATAGCGAAAATGGCAATAGCAAGTGATTTCATACGTAAATTTTAGATGGGAAGATACCAATTTTAAGCGGCTACTGTACCTAAAATAGCGGCATAAGGTTTATTTAATGTTTTAACTCCACAAAAATCAGGGGTATCATGGGCAAGATGGGGATGCTTATATTCACTGTTGTACTTTTGGCTGGAATTGGGCAACACCGACAATACCTTCTATTCACCTTTTATTCAAACTCGATATTCATTCGGACTTACAGCGTTGCGCAACGCTGTTGACTCGAAGCAGTCTCGAAGCAGTTTGGAAGGGGGTAGGCTTGGGAAACCGTATATTTTTTAAAGCAGCCACCATCACTTACTCATTTCATTCTGTTTTTATTCCCACAAAATGTTGTTTCTGCTTTAAGCTAATTTTCAGCCAGTGTCGCCAATTTTCCATGTAACTTACACCTACCAAAACATTTGCTCATGAAATTAGCCCTATGCTTATTGGGTTTAGTAGTATTTTCTGCTTGCCACAACACTGCTTCTCACCATGCATTGAGTAAAGCTTCAAAAGAAAGAAAAAATGGATGGGTTTATGTACACTTAGCTGGTACACCTGCTGAAATTGGTTATCAGCATGGTTATTTATTGGCGCATGAAATTGATACTTCCATACAATCGGTGGCCTATTACTTGGCACACGAAACCCAAAAAGATTGGAGTTTTTACCGTACCTGTGCCCAAAACTTTTTGTGGAATAAATTGGATAGGGAATATAAAGACGAATTGAATGGCATAGTAGCCGGCTTGCACGACCAAGGGTTGCATTATGATAGCCTTGATTTAACGGCTTATAATGCGGTGGAAGAATTGGCTTTTTATTATGTGCCACAAATCATGAACCGCTTAAATCCCGGCAGCGGGAATAATAAAGCACCGGGTAATTGTAGTGCTTTTATAGCTACCGGTAGTTATACCAAAGATGGAAAAATTGTAATGGGGCATAATAACTGGACCGAATACATTATTGGCCAACACTGGAATGTTATTGCCGATATTGTTCCGGAAAAAGGCAATCATTTAATGATGGATTGTATGCCCGGTTTTATTCATAGTGGTGATGACTTTGTAATTACTGACAATGGATTAATGTACACTGAAACCACTATTACACAGTTTGTAGGATTTGATACCACCGGTATTCCTGAATTTGAAAGGGCGCGCAAAGTGGCACAATATGCCCATAGTATTGATGATGCCATTGCTATTTTTACGCAAGGCAATAATGGCGGTTATGCCAACGACTGGTTGATTGGTGATACCAAAACCAATGAAGTAGCCAAGTTGGAACTGGGATTAAAAAATTACCGGGTATGGCGCAGTAAGGATACGGCTATTATAGGTTCTAACTTCCCCAGCGATCCGCAAATCATACAACAGGAAACAACTTTTAATGTAAACGATAGCACTACCAGCCCCAATGCCCGTAAGCGCAGAATGGAACAGTTGGTGTGCGTTAACCTGAAAGGAAAATTAGATGCCACTACCGGAAAACAAGTGGAAGCCGATCATTTTGATGCGTTAGATAATTCACAGGCCAATAACCGTTGTGTTATTTGTGGGCATATTGATGAAGATGCCAAAGGTTGCAAGGAGTGGGATTTAGCACCTTATTACCCTATGGGAGCGGTGCAAGGCAAGGTAACAACTGCCGACTTAGCGGCGCATATGCAGTTTTGGGCACATATGGGGCATCCCTGCGGAGAAGATTTTGTGGGTGAAAAATTTTACAAAGCCCATCCTGAATATGCTTGGCAATCAAAGTATTTGCAAAATATGAAAGCCTGGCCATGGACTTTATTTACGGCAACAGCCAACGCTAAACCATAACCCAATTTTGTTGCATTCGGTAGGCTGTGTTGTATTTTTGCACTTGTCTGCTTCTATTTTAAGCAGGAAACTCCTACATTTGTGGCCCTTTTTTTACTGAAAAAGGAGTATGGTTTCATAGTTCAATGGATAAAATAGGAGTTTCTTATTTTTTATTCAAACGACCCAAATAGTACATTTGATAGGATACAAACTAGATAAGGGATTGGTTGAAAATGGCTGTAGTTGAAATTATAGAAATGTATTATTTGTGTAGCAAAGTGTGCAGCAAAACACATTTTTTTTATAATATCGTCCCATAGTTTAATGGATAAAACGAGCGTTTCCTAAACGCTTGATACAAGTTCGATTCTTGTTGGGACGACATTGTTACTAAAAAAAGCAATCATTTCAAGATTGCTTTTTTTATTTTTATTAAATGCTCAAAATTTCTTTGAAAACAAATAATAATAATTTTTATACCATTATTATTTCAGTATAATAGTGAAGGATTTAGTATGCTAGGCACTAGTGGAGTAGTAAAAAACCATCAGAATGATGTTAATATGTAGGGTATACAAATATCAAAAAACGGATATGTTTATATATACTGCAGCAACGAAACTCCTGTAGATGTGTTCTTTGATAATATTTATCATTAAAAAACTGGAGCTTACGCCCTATCCTAATCTTTTAAGAAACAATTTTATTCTGTTACAACATATGCGTCATTTATCACCACATCGCTTAAAAAACCAGTGCAAATACCTTTTATTTTTACTGTTTGCCCACTATTCACTACAATTTGTTTTTTTAATGTACACAAAACAAATACGAAAGGATCATCGCTTCTTAGCGTTACAGTTGTGTTTCCCGCCTGATCTTTCTTTACCTCTGCCACTTGTCCGGTTATTTCAAGTGCTTTATTCAAATACAAATTGTTAGCTGTATTCTCATTAGCCTGAAAGGCTTTAACTATCTGTACAGAAGTAACTTGAATAGCTTTTTCATCCATTACATCTCGGTGATGATTTTTTGAATAAACAAAAACATAGTACCAAACACCCAAAACAATGATAAGTGACGGCAACAAACCAAAAAGAACTATCTTTTTTACCATAGAGAATATATTGAAGTTCATAATACAATTACCATTTCGATGCGGCGTTAGACTTTTTCTTTAGATTAAACACTCTTGATATATTAAACCCAAAATGTATGTCTCCGTTCCGCCACTGCCCATCTGTTTGCGTAATAAAAGACTTTTCGTTTATACCAGTTGAATTGGTAAATTGAAGTTGAAATACGTGTCCGCCGGTTTCTATATCTACCCCAACAGATAATGAATTATAATACCCATTTATTTTATTAAACTGATAATAATATTCTCCTGTAAGGTTAATTCTTTTCGATAACCTCTGCCTGAAACCAATACCCATAGAGAAATAATCATTTGGATTACTGGCCAATGGCACAATATTATAATGCACCATGGTTGGTACGAGCTGCAGAGAAAAATAATCGTTGAATTTCCGTGCAATGATTAGTTGATTAACAAAGAAGAAATTATCAGTATAGTTAATAGCATAAGAAGTGGGAGCAGCTTTTAAACTTTGCCAAATGGTAGTTCCTATATAACTTACTGATATCGGCATTTCAACACTACCGTTTGACTGGCGAATCAGCTTGTATTTGATAAACCCATCAAATTCTTTATTAAAAGTACTTCTTCCAATACCTACCATCAACCTTCTATTGATGCCATAATCTAATCCTATTCGCATAGTAGCCTGATCTAATCCAAAAAAGTTATAGGCTCCAGTATTTACCGTACCAAAGCGGTGAGATATTTCAAGATTAAGGATACCCGCTCCAACATTTTCTATTGATTGCCCGTTAACGATACGGGTGCCTTTAAATGTAGCAGTAGTGAAATCTCTCGTATTTTTCGCTTCTTTTTTATCCTGATCATCTTGTATTTTAAAAAGATCTATATCTTGAGAAAAAAGTTTTACACTTGGATAGAGAAGCAATAACAACAAACTAAATAGCAGTAATAGTTTATTTTTATTCATGTTAAAAGGAATACTTTAATGAGGGTAAGCTTTATTCATATTTGCAATCAAGATCAACAGTTGCTGTTTTGGCAATCTTATCACCAATATACAATCCGTTGATTCCAAAATCTTTTATATTTATTTTGAATGATCCTTTTATTTCAATTTTACCATTGGCAACAATAAGCATACCTTCAGATTCTAATTTTTGTGAAACACCATGAATCATAATTTGGCCTGATACCAGTATATTGTATTGGCCATCTTTAGAAATATCAACTGCATTAAAATTTTTTAAGTAACCTTTAAATTCTGCTTTTGGATACTTAGAGGTTTCCATATAATTCTCATTAAAATGATCTTCCATTAACTGGTTATCAAAATGAAAACCCTTAACCAATAAACTGAAAACAATTTGCCCCGTTTTGTCGAGCATTTTACTCTCTACTTGGTTATTTACAGCAGCAATTTTTTCTATACCACCGCTAGCATTAAAAAATACTTGCCCTGTTCGGGTAGTATAAATTTTTTGAGCATGTACACTTAAGATTATGCTTGATAGTACAAATACACTTAAAATCTTACTTTTCATAACATATGTTTTAATTGTTGGGAGCACCATGGTTAATCCATGCTTGTATTTTGTTTAAGTCGCAAGTCGATAATTTACTGCCGCCTAAGGGCATTGCAGGAACGCTTCCATCCTGCATTACTGAACTAAGGAATTGTTTGTTGTTAATGTACACCTTTAAACCATTATACGTATCAAGCTTTATACCCCCGCCCATCGCAGCTGTTCCGCTATGGCAGGTATAACAGTTTGCATTTAGTATTCCTGTAATTGTATTACTATAAGTTACACCAGTTGTATCGCAAGTATTAATATTGGTAGAAGGATATACAAGCGATGCTTTATCATAATAACAGCCATAGAATATGAACATTATTACACCCATTACAAGCAAACTTTTTTTCATAACCATATTTTATTGTGGGAAACCGTTATTAATCCATTTTGTTATCAGGCTAATCTGGCAACTGCTTAATTTTGCAGCTGGTGGCATGTTTTGTGCACTGCTTGGCATTGTATAATTCAACGCACTTAAGAAGGTATTAGCACCTACACTTTTAACGGAGGCCACTGCACTGCTATAATTGCTTAATAGAATATTAAAGGTACCGGGAGCTGTGCCGTGGCAGGCATTACAGTAGGTAGTAAAAATTTGTGAAATACCGTTTGAATAAGTGTATTTGGTAGTATCGCACGTAGAACCAGATGCTCCGGGTGTACTTGAGCCGCCTGAGCAGTTTGTATTTAAAGCCCCCTGGTTAATCCATTTCTGAATAGTCGCCAATTGCGCAGAAGTTAATTTTGGAGAACCTCCGGGAGGCATGTTACCATTGGTAATGATGGTATAGTAACGACTACTGCTGGGAGCTCCGGCACTTATTCCTCTCATGATACTATTATAATCTGTTAATATAACACCTTCTTTTGCAGAGGTTGAGTTATGGCATCCGGTATTAGCACAATAACTTTGAAACAAGGGTAAAACCTCTGTTGAAAAACAAACGGTATCTGAAGTTGTACCACCACTTGAGCCACTGCTTCCGCCGGAAACAGGGTTGCTTGGCGTAGCTGGTGAAGTTGGTGTGCTACCGACAGTTACGGGAGAAAGAGGTTCATGTGTACACGCAAATATAGTAGCACATATTGTTCCTACTAATAACAGGGTTTTTTTCATGAAGCAAAATTTTAGTGTAGAGATACTCAGGGCATATCTATTGTTGCCCGAGATTAAAACAATTTTAATGCCAAAAATGAAGATCTTTAGATTATGATAAATAAAAGATGTTTCCTAGAACAATGAATATGAAACCAAAGGAATAGTTCCGAAAAGAGAGATGCATTTAGATGTGGCAATTAATTTAACAACATTCAGGCCGTACAAAACAAATGTGCTTTAAGCATATACTGAAAAGTTTTCCAATACTATTTTAATTAAATAGTATAATTCAAAAGTCTGATAATTGAAATTTATAAATTATAGAAAGATTATATATAGTTACACCATTCTCATATAAAATATTTGAGGTTATATATAAATAGTTACAAAAGCCGCCCTATAAGTGGGTTGGCTTTTTAGTGATTAATAAAATCATATTCTACCAATTGGCCTTCTAAGTCGATATAAAATATACATTACATTTCTTACCATAAAAAACAAAATACACTTTACTTTTATCCTTCATTGTCTTAATAAACTATATCACCTCATTATGCATTAAATCAGTAATAAAAAATACTTCCTAACGGTTATTTAATTATTAGTGATTAACAATTCTGCTGTTTTAGGGGGTACTGTTCCATGTTTCTCGGGTACCACAACAAAATCATGATTTTTTTTAAACACCATCAACTCTTTCCCATCTATCACCAATTCCTTATTATAAATAACCTATACAGATTCATTATCATGCATATCACTATCCTATATTTCAAGGATAAAGGAATGTGCAACAGTATACTGAGAAGTAGTAGGTTTATTAAAATGCTTTGTGAGGTATGCAACTATCCGCTCCTATTCTCTTTTCAAACTTTCTAATGAATATATAATCATAGTTAACTCCTGCTTTCTTTGTACATTCTCTTTAGCAGCCACAATTTTTTGTCTACAGTAATTTCTTTCACTATAATAACTTTCCTTAGGTTGCAATTGTTAGGGTGCTTTCAAACGTGTGGCCTCAAAAACTGGTAGATTCTTTTTTAGAATATTAGGGTGAAATAGCTTTCTCTTATACAACTGCTTTCTCCACTTTATTATTAACAGGCAAATTTGTTTTCAATGGAGTTGACTTTTTTAATTCTGTATTTATAATTTCATTTGGTTGTAATGATAACATGTTTATCATTTACTGGAGTGAGGTACTTACTTATACCGTAGTATCTTAAATTATAGATCCAAGTTCGATTCTTGGTGAGACCACATACAGCCATCTTTTTTAACAATGCGAGCAGCTATTCAAGCTGCTTTTTTTGCGTTCATTTTGTAAAACAGCATTAGCAGAATATAGATTTTTAAAAATACTAGCTTTTTAATGATTCTTTAATGCAATGCTATCTTTTTGGGTTAAACCCTCTAAAATGCCTATCTGCCTGCATTTGTAGCATATACTCAGTTTAAAAAAGATTACAAATTAAAAAAATACATTTTATAATACGTAGAAATACGTTTTTTTCTATATGTCACTACGGTTATTTTTGAATAATATTTTTTGCTTATGAAAGAGAGAAAAGCAAAGCAGGCATTGGCAATAATGGTTGCCGGCCTATTATTTTTGGTTGCCTGCAAAAAAACGGTTACACAAATAGTGCAGTCCGCACCAAATAATACCAATAATAGCTGGCAATCTTTAGATGTAGTAAATATTATTGGGGCCAATTTTTACAATAGTGGTTGTTTTAATGATAGTTTGTTCACGCTTGCCAACGGTACCTTCTACTTTACCATGAATGTTGGCAAAAATGGTTTCAGTAATGGGTTGTTTACGAGTCTATTAAATGTTAATGATAATTTACAAGCCACTTCTGCCATCAACTTTTATAATAATTACTGCATCTATTACGCTACCAATAATACCATCAATATTTTGCATATACCTTATAATAATCAGTTTTCTCAGTTTATTTATGTGCCCAATTATACGCCGGGTTTATATAGTATATTCAGCCAGCTTTACTATTCGCCTGACCAATGCTATCCAGTAGGATCTTACCCATTGAATAGCGGCCATTATATGCTGTCGCCGGTGGAAACAGCTGATTATAAAACAGTTCGTTTTGATTTAGTAAATTTAGATACAAGTTTTATTGGTCCACCCGGCATACCTACGCATCCCAATATGTCTTCCGTAAAAATGGTTAGTGTATCGCCGGCAGCCGGAACACTATCCGCAACCTCTTTTTATTATTGTGCAACATTCTTCAACAAGTTTTTTGTTAATTTCAATAGCCAGTTATATAGAATTGATACATTGGGTAACGTAAAGGCATTTGGGTATAACCCGGTAACCCCAACCGTAGGAAATAACTTCCGATTTTATAATATGTTTAGTATCGGAAATAATTTATTCATTAATTCCTTCGGCAAAATTTTCTATTCAACCGATAAGGGTGAAACCTGGCAACAATTCAATACTATTTCCAACTACCCTAATGCTTCAAGTTATGTTTTCAGAACAATTGATTATAAACTTTATGCTACCATTATGGGTTCCAATAAACTTTTTATTGTGGGTATGAATGGGAATAATTTTTATTTGAATGAACTGAACAATGCCGGCATTCCAGACAATTCAAGAATAACTTCTTTGACACGAGTAGGAAAATATCTTTTTGTTACTACTTATAACGGGGTGTATTACCGTGATACTGCTTATGTAAATCAATTAAAAACACCCATTCATTAAATTGTAGATTGTATGAAATATGTATTATTCATTGTATTGGCGGTATTCATTGCAATTGGTTGTAAGAAAAATGATAGTGTGAACTATACTGCTGCTATTGTAGGTAATTGGCGTTATCAAAACAGCCAGATTGATACCCTGAATTCGGCAGGTAAATTGTATAATTCCCACACTGTTTATGATGCTGCATTGGTTGCCAATTTTGCTGACTCGTTACAGTTTAATGCCAACGATACGGCATATTATATTTTAGGTGGAAGAACTACTTATACTACCTATAAAGTAACCAATAATCAATTAAGCTTAATGGGAAGTACCGATACTGCCCGTTTATTAATTACGCAATTAAATACGGTTAGCCTGCAACTGAAAATAAATACCAATAACCTAACCATAAATTATTATGCCAATTTTGTAAAATATTAAATTTTTTTTATGAAAAACCTTTTCGTTATTTGTTTGCTTTGTTTATGCAGTTCCTGTGCCATGCATGTGGTTCCGCTAAAAGGTACTTATCGTAAAGCCGGTTATACTTTTTCAACCGAATTGAGTAAAGCAGCAGCATGGGATACATTAATTAATTTTTTTACGCGGGAAGGAATTGGATTGAAAACATTGGATAAAGCAGATGGCGTTCTTATAACCGATAAGGTTTCATTTTTAAAACATTACACCTGGGAAAATGCCAATGATGCACCCACCGATAGTTTAGCCTATGTGGTATGTTCCAAATACCGCGATTGGACAATGGTACAACCTACCATTCGTCCTTCCATTTTAAATGGTGCATGGATGATGCATTTGTACGAACAAAACAACCACACTTATTTACAAATAAACTTAGCCAATACCGATGCCCGCATTGCAGGTTTTGGCCAAACCGCCAATGCTACCAACAACACTACTACAACTGATAATTTATCGTACAACATTGTTTTAGAAGTACGCAGCACCGGAATATTTGAAAATAAAGTGCGTAGTGCAATTGATGGGAAATGAGAGGGAATATAATTGTTGAAAATATTTGATTTTTTGTTTAATGCAATGAGCCGTTCTTTTCAATAAAAGATTAACAATTTTATTTAAGCCAATTTTAATTAAAAAAAATTATTATGTAATCATTTTTATGATGTAAAAAACATATTTATGAAAAAACTTATTGCTATTTTCTGCGTATTTGTCATTTTTTCTGCTTGTAAAAAAGAAACTGTCATTACCCCCACCAGTGCAGACCAAATAACTGCTCAAATTTTAAATGTTATCAAATCAAATAATGTACAAAGGGTAATTTGCTGGAGCGATAATACCGGTTTTCCTGCAACACCTATTCCTATTGATTATGGTAGAAATTGGAATATAGAAAATGGTTTTTTAAGTATTAATGGTACTTATGATGTTTATAATTTAATTTATCTTGATAGCTATGAGGTGGGTAATATAGATGTAGTGGATGGCACACAACCTATTTGTCTTACGCTACATTTCAAGTAAAAAGTAACTGAATTTTTATTACAATGAAAACTACCTATATTGGAAAGATTTTCATATTTCTTCTTATATATTCAAGTTTTGGTTTGTTAAGTTATTGTCAATTTAGTTTTAGTTCAAATGTTGGTTTTTCACACAATTATTTATTGAATAATTGCCAAAAATTAATCATATTACACGAATTTTATTTTATTTTTTGTTATATACCTTACTTGTAGTTGTACCTTGAAAACGATGTAGTAAAAGTCCTAAAATTGGCTTTTTCAAATTTGTGTAAGTAAATTCGCCTGAATTTAATAGTGCAACCTTAACTTTTTAGAATCGGAATGACCCATTCAAATTCTTTAAAGCCAATTAAAATCTTATGACAACCATTAGTTTTCATTACAACGGTAAAAGCAATATTGCAAAAGTTACAGAACTAATATCGTACCCCAATACGGTATATAAGGTAGAGGTGCATGAGGATGAAATTGTAAAAGAATTCGGCAGTACTTTTTATTTCCCTAAAACTACTTTACAAAAAATTCAGATTCCACCTTGCACCAAAAAAGAGTTAGAACTTTACACAGCAATGCTGCGTGAAATTTTTGATGAGGTATTGAAAAATTAGTGCCCGAATAAAAAGCTTACTGATGCCCTAATACGGGGTGCGGTTCATATAAACTTTCTAAACTGTTTATTTCTTCTTGTGAAAGCTGAACTTCCAAAGCTGCTACGGCATCTTCTAATTGCCCGGGTTTGCTGGCCCCCACAATAGGTGCGGTAATGTAAGGTTTACTAAGTACCCAGGCTAATGCTATTTGAGCAGGCGGTAAACCACGTTTTTCTGCTAAAGCATTTACTGCATTCACAATGGCAAAATCACTTTCTTTTTGGTATAATTTTTTACCGTATTCATCTGTTTGAGCACGCAATGTTTCATTGCGGGCAGCAGTGCGTTTTCCGGTTAATAAACCCCGCGCTAATGGTGACCATGGTATAATAGCAATTTTTTGGTCCATACAAAGGGGTATCATTTCTCTTTCTTCTTCCCGGTAAATAAGGTTATAATGCGGTTGCATGGAAACAAAGCGCGTAAATCCATGTAAGTCGGCTGTGTATAAAGCTTTGGCAAACTGCCAGGCATACATGGAAGACGCGCCAATATATCGGGCTTTTCCGGCTTTTACTACATCGTGTAATGCTTCCATGGTTTCTTCAATAGGTGTTTGATAATCCCAGCGATGAATTTGGTAGATATCTATATAATCCGTTTGTAGTCTTTTTAAACTGGCATCAATAGAATGCATAATGTGCTTTCGCGACAAGCCCCAATCGTTAGGATTAGCACTCATGGGGTTAAATACTTTGGTAGCAATAACCACTTCGTGTCGGCTGGTGTATGTTTTTAAAGCATTACCCAATACGGTTTCACTGGCACCGTAAGAATATATATCGGCCGTATCAAAAAAATTAATACCTAAGTCTAAAGCCTTTTTAATAAAGGGGATGCTGTCGGCTTCGTTTAAAGCCCATGGCCAACGCTCCGTAGGGCGGCCATAGGTCATAGTGCCCAAACAAATTTTAGAAACTTTTAAACCGGTATTGCCAAAACGAACATATTCCATGGTGCCTGTTTTTTGTGGTTAAATGATAGGCAAATTTCGTACTGTAAATTATACAACAAATATTGTTTGTGTTAAACTTGTAGTAATCCTTTTGCTCCTACCATTTTATTTTTCTCCACCAATAACAAGGGCTGATGCATCAATGGCTACATTTACTTTGCCAAAATGTTGTTCTATTGTTTGTATGGCTTCCTTTTTAATAATGGCAGCTGTGTTTGCATCGGCTTTACTAAGGGCACTAACAAATGGGGCAGCAATTTCGGTCATCATATTCCAATACATTTCTGCGGTACCACTGTGCAGTTGGCTGTTTACTTCCTGCTCAAATACATTTTTTAATTGCTCCTGCTCAAAAATATTTTTGAGCAGTCCTTTTTTAGCACAACGAAACATGCCCGGTGCTTCAGGTGGTGGAATAGGTAATTGTAGGTGTTGTTGAATGGAATTAGCAATGGCAGTAACCCAAATGTTTTTTTCAGGTAAACCCCAAACGGCAGTTACCAATTTACCCCCGGGTTTTAATACCCGTATCATTTCACGTGCAGCCAGGTGCATATCGGGAAAAAACATAAACCCGAAGCGGCAGGTAACCGCATCAAATGTATTATCGGCAAAAGGTAATTCGGTAACATCACAAACCTTTGTATCAACATTTTGTAAAGAAAGGGAAGTGGCCTTTGCTTTTGCAATGGCCAACATATCCTCCGAAAGGTCAGTCATAACTATACGGCCTTTGTGTAGCATGCCTGCAATAGTTAAAGCAGGTTCACCGGTTCCGGAAGCAATATCCAATATAAGGTTTTGTTGATGGGGTTGAATATATTCAATCATGGCATTACCCATTGGGGCTAGGTAATCCATAATCATTACATCCCATTTTTTCCAGCCCGGTGAAAATTTGTTCCACGAAGCTTTTTGTTTGTCGCGTATTTCTTCTAATGGTTGTTCCATAATAAATTAATTTTGGTTAATAAAAGCAATGTGAAAGGAAATTGGCTAGTAGGTTTTTTATACAGGAAATAGAAATAAGGCTTTAACCAACAAAAGAATATTTTGCTTGTTAATAGTTAGGAATATTTGAGCAATCAAAATAAAAATTGCATTTGATAATGGTAAGTAAATACAGCCTTATTTTATTAAAAACCCCTTAATTTTTTAAAAATGATTACAGATAGTCAGCAACATTTTAATACAGTAGCAAAAAAATGGGATAAGGACAAAATGCATCAGGAACGTTCAATGGCCATTGCTACTGCTTTACAACAAATGATACCACTGCAAAAAAATTGGAAGGCATTAGAATATGGTGCAGGTACGGGCTTACTTAGTTTTATTTTAAAAGATGCTTTTAAAGAAATTGTATTAATGGATAATTCGGCAGAGATGCTGAAAGTATGTGAAGAAAAAATAGCATATTACCAAACGCCACATATTCATACGGTAGCACTTGATTTAGAAAATACGGCCTATACTGAAAAGTTTGATATTATTTATACGCAAATGGTATTGCACCATATTATGGATGTGCCGGCTATATTTAAAACCTTTCATCAATTATTAAATGCCGGGGGTTACTTGGCTATTGCCGATTTATATACCGAAGATGGCAGTTTTCATGAGCCGGGTATGCAGGTGCACAAAGGGTTTAATCCGGATGATTTGGGGCAGCAACTCAATACACTTGGCTTCAATCATATACAACATCAAACTTGTTTTACTATTGAAAGAAATAATGGGAAAAAATATCCGGTGTTTTTATTAACGGCACAAAAAAACCAATAACCTAACGGTATTGGTTTTCTGTTATACAAATGAGGTGAAAGTTTGATTAAGGAGTTGTGAATCCATATTTCCGATAAATAGCTTTAGCGGTATCCGTTTTTAAGAATTGCATAAAATCTTTACCGGCTTGTGCATGAGGAGCTTTTTTCAATAATCCGGCCATATATACCGCATGCACATTTTGTGATTCGGGAAGTGTTACCAATTGAAGTGGATTGCCGATGCTTTGTTGGTAAAATGCTTCAGAATACCAAACGGGTCCTGCATCGCTTTCACCATACATAATGCGCATGGGGGTTTGACGGTGGTGTATTTGTGTAAGATAAGTAGAGCCGTTTTGAACTTTCTGCACCATAATTGTTTTCTTTAAAGCATCACCGCCGGCTTTAATATAAGCTTCTTCAATACGTTTGGCAATGCCTTCCCATTCGGGGTTGGGCATACTAACTCTTACGCCGGCCTTACCCAAATCGTTTAGGTTGTGAATATGTTTAGGGTTGCCTTTTGCCACCATAATAGCCAATTTATTAAAGGCATAAGTAGCAGTGTCGGTTACATAGGGTAGCATTTGTAGCATGCGGCTTTTTCCGGCAGTATATACATCGGCTTGTAAGGTAATGCGTAAGTTACCAATGGTAATGGATCCACCTTCAATTTGTTGCGCTAAAATGCCCGGCGGTAATGTTTCGGCAAATACGCGTTGGTATTGCGGGTATTTTCTTTTAAAAGCATCAATTAAATCGCCTACGCACATATATTGATTGCCGGCAAAGAATATAACCAATTGTGCATTGTTGATATCGCCATATAAATCAGGTACATTGTCTACCCCCGGAATGGTAAAGTTTAGGGCACTTTTAGGAGGGGTGTTCCAGGGTGGGTCGTACCGATGTGCCTGCGCAAATAGATGCAGCGGAGAAAAACCAATCAACAGAATAAAAATAAACGTCAAAACATATTTCATACAAAAGGATTTATTGAAATGATTGAATACTTTGCAAAGTTGCAGCAACAAACCATTACTGCCTTATCATATTCGGTAATGCGCAATAATAAAGGGTTATGAAGTAGTTTTTTTGCATCAATCATTCATTCACAGAATTTATAATGATCCGCCTTTAATGAGTGAGCAAGGAACAGTTAATTCTGTAGAAGTTCTGTCGCCATTAATGCAAGCCATCATTTTATGGAATGATAATTTGCCCAGTTGGTAACCACTGGTTTCAATATAGGTGATGTTTGGGTAATACAGTTGCGGGAAAAAACCATTACTCAATGCAATTACTTTTATTTGCTTGGGAATTTGTAAGCCCAGTTCCAAAATAGCCTTCATAACGCCCGTTAATATTTCATCACTCATACAAAAAACGGCTTCGGGTAAGGGTTTATGGCTGCAATGTGTTTTTGTTAGTGTGTAAGCTTCATTAAAGCTATGCGCATGTATCAGATGGCAAGATTTAGGAAACTGAATGGTATTGCTAAACGCCTGCATACGTTTTTTGGTAATAGACATGGCGGGATTGCCAAAGATGGCCAGTACTTTTTTTATACCTGCTTCATTCAAAGCGGTGGCAGCCATACTTGCCGCCTCGGCATCGGCAATGGAAATGCGAATACAATTGGCATAATCGGGTACTTTATCGAAAAATACCACCGGAATTTGCATAGCCGTTATTTTTTCAAAAGGCTGCATTTGAGTTGTAGTAGGTGTAATACAGGCAAACACCCCGCAAACCCGGTTTTGCCGCAGCAGTTTTAGGTTATTGGCTTCTACCTCATGGTTATCGCCCGATTGAAGAATCATAACGGAATAGCCTTGTTGTCTTGATTCTTCCTCAATAGCTGCAATAAATGCATCATAAAAAAAATTAGAAATACTCGGTACCACAATACCTAAAAGCCGATTGTTGTTGGTGCGTAAATGAATAGCATTGGCGTTGGGTTCGTAATCAAGTGTTTGAGCCAGTTCAATTACTTTGGCTTTGGTTTTTTCCGAAATATCGGGGTGGTTTTTTAATGCCCTGGAAGCCGTTGAAATACTAATGCCTAGCACTTCTGAAATTTTTTTTAAAGTAGTGTTATTCATGCCGGGGTGCTTAAATGTGAATTAAATGTGAAGGAAGTTTTCCCCTGCAAACATTTTCGCAAACGTTTGCGGTAGGTTTAAAGTATGAATAGTACAAAAGGATGCAACATTTCTGATAATTTAGATGTCTAATTAACACATTGTTTTAAGAAAATTAACGAAAAATTTTCTTAAATGGATAAAAGGTGTAAATTTAACACATTAATCTAACTAAACGCTAGCTTTATGAACTTAAAAACGCTTGCCAAAGGTATGCTCTACCTTTTTTTGGCTTTGTTCTCCACCGCTGCATTTGCCCAAACAAAAGTGATTACCGGAAAGGTAACCGATTCGAAAGACGGTAGTCCTATTGCCGGAGCTTCTGTTGTGGTAAAGGGTACCCAATATGGTACGCAAACCGGTGCTGACGGTACTTTTAAATTGAATGCCCCTGCCGATTCAAAAACATTGGTAATTAGTTCATTGAACTTTGTTACCCAGGAAATTGCTATTACCGGTTCACCCATTAATGTTTCATTAGCGCCTTCTGCCGATCAGTTGGGCGATGTGGTAGTAATTGGTTATGGTACTGCTCGTAAAAATGACCTTACCGGAGCTTTGTCTTCAGTAAAAGCTAAAGACTTTAACCAAGGTATTATTAGTTCACCCGACCAATTGTTGCAAAACAAAGTTGCGGGTTTACAAATTGTATCTAATGGTGGTCAGCCCGGTACAGCAACTACTGTTAAATTAAGAGGTAACAGTTCATTAATAGCCGGTCAACAACCTTTATATGTAATAGATGGAGTGCCTTTGGATGGTAGAACTGCTCGTCCTTCAATCACATTAGGGGCCGGAGGTTTTGGAACTACTCCTGATGATAACCCATTGTTATTCATTAATATGAATGATATTGCTCAGGTAGACGTATTAAAAGATGCCTCTGCCACAGCAATTTATGGTTCTCGTGGTGCTAATGGTGTAATATTAATTACTACTAAAAAAGCAACCGGCGGACCTTTAAAAGTAGATGCAGGTGTTTCATATGGTGTGAATGCCGGATACATGAAAAAGTATGATGTGTTAAATGCATCTCAATTTAGACAAGCATTAACTAAGTATAACCTGCCCAGTAGTTTAGATGGTGGTGCTACAGTAGATCCATTTAAAGCTATTGAGCAAAACACTATTGCTCAAAACTATAATTTAGCCTTTAGTGGTGGTAATGAAAATGGAAGATTCAGAGCTTCTTTCTTAGCTTCTAATCAGCCCGGTATTATTAAAAATACAGACCTTGCTAAGTACATTGCTTCTTTTGGTGGCGAATATAAAATGTTAGACAAGCGTTTGACCATTGGTTTCAATATGATTGCCGGTCACGTAACTTATCAGTTACCTAACGTATCCAATACAGCCGGTTCTCAAGGTAACTTAATTAGTTCTGCATTAAGCTGGAATCCAACTCAGCCATTTACCAATAGTAGTGGTATGTATATTTACCCAACCAATGGTTCAGGTAACCCACTATCATTGTTAACCGCATATTCAGACTTATCTAATTTGAATACGTTTTTAGGTAATATCAATGCATCTTATAAAATTGCTAAAAACTTAAGTTACAAATTTTTATATGCTATTAACCATGCCACAGGTAACCGTTTAACTAATATTGATGGTTTCATTCAGGGATATAGCGGTTTATCAGGTTTAGGTTTTGGTGCCATTTCTGATGCTACTTTAACTTCTCAAACCTTTACTCATACTTTAAACTATGATGTTAACCTCGCCAAAAAATTAAAATTGAATGCGGTTGCAGGTTATGAGTATTGGACTTCAGCTTATTCAAACCAAAGCTTCAGTGCTACCGGTTTTAATACCAACTTAAATCAGAGCACTTTGATTAATGTGCCTTACACTTCCATTCTTCAAAATGGTAATACACAAAACTTACCCAGTATATATGTAGATCCAACCACTGATTTGCAATCATACTTTGTGAGAGGCAGGTTTAACTATGATGATAAGTATTTCTTAGACGCTTCATTCCGTGCAGATGGTTCTAATAAATTTGGTGCCAACAACAAATACGGTTATTTCCCGGCATTTGGTGCACGTTGGGTAATGAGTAATGAGAAATTCTTACGAGACAATAAAACCATTTCTAACTTAGCATTAAGAGCTTCTTGGGGTATTACAGGTAGCCAAGAGTTCCCGGCTTCTGCTTCTCAAGAATCATTTGGAGTAATTTCTTACAATAATATAGGTCAATCAAATGTGTTTAACCCCAATTTAAAATGGCAACAAACTTCACAGATTGACTTAGGATTAGAGTTTGGCTTTTTTAATAATCGTTTATCCGGTACATTCGATTACTATAATAAAAATACTACCAACATTTTATTCCAAAGCAATGCTATTCAACCTGCGCCGGCTGCTACTTACTGGATTAACTTACCCGGTCATATCATGAACAAAGGTTTTGAATTGTCATTAAATGCAATTGTAGTAGATAAAAAAGACTTCGGTTGGAATGTAAACTTTAACATGGCTTACAACAAAAACAAGTTAACCGACTTTTATGCACCAGGAACTACTACACCTTTACAAATCTTAACTGGTCAAATTACTGGTCAGGGTGTATCTGGAACTTTAGCACAAATTATGACGAACAATCAGCCCATTGATGCGTTTTATTTAAAACCATTTGGTGGATTTGATGCGAATGGTAACCAAATAATTGGTGCTAATCCTATCATAGCTGGTAATCCTAACCCCACTACCATTTATGGTGTTGGTACTGATTTAAGGTATAAGAAATTTACTTTAACAATTAATGCAGGTGGACAAGGTGGTTATTTAATATATAGCAATACTGCCACAAACATCACCAACATTTCTGGTATTGTAGGCGGAAGAAATATTGATAAAGCAGCCTTTAATTCACCTGAAGGTGTTACCTCTGCTGTTGGTGCTTCAACTCGCTTCCTACAAAGTGGTAACTTCTTTAAATTGAGAAATGCGACCATTAATTATCAAATTGGTAATGTGGGCAAATACATCAAAAATATGAGTGCATTTGTAACTGGTAACAACTTGTTTGTGATAACTAAATTCACCGGTTTTGATCCTGAGGTAAATACCGATCACAGTAATGCAGGTTATCCTTCATTATCTATCGAATATCTGCCTTATCCAACACAGCGTACCGTATCATTTGGTGTTAATTTCTCTTTATAAGTTAATTTTTAAAAATTATAACTATGCTACCTTATAAAAAAATATTTGCAGTTGCAATTCCATTATTAGGCATGATGGTGGGTTGTACTAAACTGGATCAATCTTTAAATAGCTCCCTTACATCAACTCAGGCGGCTAACGCACTAGGTGCTAACGGAACGCAGTTGTTGTTGAATGCGGCTTATGTTGACTTGGCCGGCCCCTTCACAGGGCAAGATCAGGTATTTTCTTTGGAAGAAAATTCAACAGATGAGTCATTGGTACCTACCCGCGGCGGTGACTGGGATGATAATGGTGTTTGGCGTGTAGTGCATAACCATACTTGGAATGCAGATCACCAACAAATATTAAACGTGTTCAATAACTTGAACAAATTGAATTTTGATGCTACCAACGTTTTATCGTTTACACCTACAGCTTCACAAGCTGCACAAGCTAGGTTTTTGAGGGCTTATTCACTATACTATTTGTTGGATTTGTATGGTCAATACCCCATTAGAAACCCAGGTGATAACTTGTTGAATGCTCCTACCGTGCTTTCTGGTGCTCCTGCCGTTAATTTCATTATCTCTGAATTAACTGCAGCATTGCCCAATTTACCTGCTTCAACCGGGGGCACTGGTGCAAGTGCTGCTACACAAGATGCTGCAAAAGTTTTATTAATGCATCTATATTTACAGCGAGGTGCCTTTTTAAATAGAGCAGCTCCGACATTTGCTTCAACTGATTTGGATTCTGTAATTTATTATGGTAATCAAATTATCAATAGCGGCTTGTATAGCTTTACTTCTGAATATTTTGATAATTTCAAAGCAACTAATGGTAATTCTACTGAATTGATTTTTGGTTATCCTAGTACATCTGGTAATCCTGTTAATAATGGAGGTGTTGATGCTCGCTGGATGATGACATTACACTATAATTCTTACTCAGCTCAAGCGCCTAATGCCGGATGGAATGGTTTCTCAACTATGAGTGATTTTTATAACACTTTCGGTGTAAATGCTGCCGGTGCTGTACCAACTACTTATTCAATGGCCGATTCAGTTTTAGATAAAAGAATTGGTTTAAGATCAAATCCTAATGTAACTCCTTATTCCGGTATTCGTCCGGGAATGTTAGTAGGCCAACAATATGACCAAAATGGTAATGCCTTAAAAGATAGAAAGGGCAATCCTTTGGCCTTCACACCTACTATTGCATCGAACATGATAGAAACCGGTAATAATTTAGAGGTAACTGGTATACGTGTAGTTAAATATGTACCTGATTTTACTGATCCTACTGGTAAGTATTATTCTTCAAATTCCGGAAACTGGTTGGTATTAATGCGTTATGCTGATGTTGTATTAATGGTTGCTGAAGCGCAAATGCGTAAAGGTAACACTACTCAGGCCTTAGCATTGGTAAACCAATTACGTGCTGCTCGTAATGCTCCATTATTAACCTCTATTACTTTAGTTAATACATCGAATGTTGATGACCCCACTACTTTATTGGCTGAAAGAGGTCGTGAGTTGTATTGGGAAAGCTACAGAAGAACCGACTTAATACGTTTTGGTGTATTCTTAACTCCTTGGCAATATAAACCTAATGATAATCCTAAGAACTTGGTTTATCCAATTCCAACTCAAGCGTTGGCGGCTAATCCTAACTTAGTTCAAAACCCCGGTTATTAAACCAACCCCTTTATAGTAACATTCAACCAACGACCGGATTTATCCGGTCGTTTGGTTTTTATATATGTTTAAGCTTGGGCTAATTACAAGCTTTAAAATGATGTTATTAATTTTTTTTCAATGCTTTTTTATAGCTCTATACTCATTTAGTATTCACACTAAGTACTTACATTTACAACCATTCAATATTGTATTAAGCAATTGTGTTATGTTGCTATCTTGCAATTTCTACTTTAGATAAGTATATTTTATTATGAAATATTTATATGGTTTTTTCCTTTTGTTTTTCTTGGCAGCATGCCATGAAAGCAATAAAAATACTTTGTTTACTCTAATGACGAATACCGGTATTCATTTTAGAAATGATGTTACCGATGGAAGATTGGAAAATAGTTTTTTATTCAGAAATTTTTACAATGGAGGCGGGGTTGCTATTGGTGATATTAATAATGATGGGTTGCCCGATGTTTTCTTTACCTCTAACATGGGTGAAAACAAATTGTATTTAAATGAGGGCAACTTTAAGTTTAAAGATATTACTGCCACTGCGGGTTTTAGGCAGGACAGTATGTGGAGTACCGGCGTAGTGTTTGTAGATATTAATAACGATGGCTGGTTAGATATTTATGTTTGTAACTCAGGCCACATGAGTAATGGAAACAGACGCAATAAACTGTATATTAATAACCATAATAATACTTTTACTGAAGAAGCACATAAATATGGCTTAGACCATAAGGGATATACCACACAAGTTTCGTTTTTTGATTATGATTTAGATGGTGATTTGGATTGTTTTATTATTGATAATAGTCCTATTCCGGTTAACCAGCTAGGGTTTAATAATAATCGCGATTTGCCGGATAGCGCCTGGAAAATAGCCGACTTTTTAAAAGGTGGGGGAAACCATTTATTGCGCAATGATAATGGCCATTTTGTAGATGTTACCCAACAAGCAGGACTACACAGCAGCTTAATAAGTTTTGGTTTGGGTATTTCAGTAGGCGATATAAATGGAGATGGATATCCGGATATATATGTATCAAATGATTCGTATGAGCGGGACTATCTTTATGTAAACCAACGTAATGGCACTTTTAAAGATGAGTTTGAAGATCGTATTAAGCATACTAGCTTCTCCTCAATGGGTAGTGATTTTGCTGACATAAATAATGATGGGTGTATTGATATTTTTAATACAGATATGCTTCCTGATGATGATTATCGGTTAAAGACTACCGGTGCATTTGATAATATTGATTTGTTTAGAAGTAAGTTAAGGGCAGGCTTTTATTACCAATACGTAAAAAACTGTTTACAGTTAAATGATAAAAATGGAAAGTTTTCTGAAATAGCCAATTATGCCGGCGTTCCGGCTTCAGACTGGAGTTGGGGAGCATTGATGTTCGACATGGATAATGATGGATACAATGATATTTATGTTTGCAATGGGGTGAATCGTGATGTTACTGACTTAGATTTTATTGATTTTTTTGCGAATGATGTGATACAGAAAATGGTACTAACCGGTAAAAAAGATAATGTAGACCAGGTATTATTAAAAATTCCACAAACCCCATTATTGAATAAGGTTTTTCAAAATCAACACGACTTACGTTTTATAGATAAAGCAAAAGAATGGGGCTTGGTCCAATCTTCCTTCTCAAACGGCGCAGCCTATGGCGATTTAGACAATGATGGTGATTTGGATTTGGTAGTGAATAATGAAAATATGGAAGCTTTTGTTTATAAAAACAACAGCCGCGAAGTAAACCATAATCATTATGTGGGCTTTATGTTAAAAGGTACTAACCAAAACACTTTTGCTATTGGTAGTAAAATTGAAGTGTATACCAACGGACAAATTATGAGTCGCGATGTTTTTCCAAGTCGTGGCTTTCAATCCTCTATGGATTATAAACAAATTATTGGTTTAGGACAGCTAACGCATATTGATTCTATACGCATAATTTGGCCAAACCTGGGTATCACTACTTATTTAACCCCTGCTGTTGATACAGTGTATCATTATCAACAACCCGATACTTTTAATACCTACTTCAAAAAAGAAAATACAACGGTTACCCCTTTACTCGATTCCGTTAAATCTGTATTTATTCGTCATGTAGAAGACGATAATATAGATTTTAACTACGAACGTAATATTCCAAAAATGTTATCACGTGAAGGGCCTAAGGGTGCAGTGGCCGATGTAAATGGTGATGGTTTGGCAGACGTGTATATTGGCGGTACTGTTGGACATCCCGGACAAATTTATTTACAGCAGTCTAACGGTACTTTTGTTCAGAAGCCTGAACCTGCCTTCGATCAGTTCCGCGATTTTGAAGATGGTGCAGCAACATTTTTAGATTATGACCATGATGGTGATATGGATTTGCTGGTGTGTCCTTCAGGTAATGCGCAACCTTCCAATACCCGGCAAATGCAATTACGTCTTTATACTAATGATGGTAAAGGTAACTTTGCCATTAAAACAGATGCATTTCCTAATACAGGCATGAATGTATCAGCCGTTGCTGTGCACGACTTTAATAATGATGGCTATCCGGATGTATTTGTAGGTGGAAGAAATGAACCCCGCAATTATGGTGTTGACCCACAAAGCTATTTGTTTGTAAACGATAAGAATGGCCATTTTACAGATATTGCTTCTACCAAAAATCCTGCTATAGCACATATTGGCATGGTAACAGGTGCCCAATGGGCCGATGTGTTAGGTACCGGTACCCCACAATTAATTATTGTAGGTGAATGGATGACGCCTCATATTTTTACGGTTAAGGGCGAACAATTTACTGAAGTGGCTACTAACTTAAAAGACAAATTTGGTTGGTGGGAGAGCTTGGCGATTGCTGACATGAATGGTGATGGATTGCCCGATTTAGTAATGGGAAATATTGGTGAAAACTTTTACTTGCATCCTGATTCTACTCATCCCGTTAAGTTGTGGATTAATGACTTTAATCAAAATGGAATTCAAGATAAAGTGCTTACTAGTACTATTAACGGTAAGGACTTGCCGGTGTTCTTAAAACGTGATATGGAGGATGAAATACCTTCACTGAAAAAAAATAATTTAAAGCACCACGATTATGCTTCTAAGTCGGTTCAAGAATTATTTCCGGCTTCGGTTATTAATAGCTGTATTGTAAAACAATTCAACTATACGCCTTCCGTAATTGCTATTAATAAAGGCAATGGACAGTTTGAGTTGCAAAAATTACCGCCTGTTGTACAATTCTCTTCGGTAAATGCCATTCAATGTGCCGATTTAAATGGCGATGGTAAAAAAGACCTAATTCTGGGTGGAAATGAGTTTGGGTTTTTACCACAGTTTGAACGCTTAGATGCCAGTTATGGTACAATATTAATGAACAGAGGCAATGCTGTATTTAAAGTGTTAAACACACAACAATCGGGGGTTGAATTAAATGGAATGGTTCGTGATATATTGGCTATCCCAACACGGGGAAACCCTTATTATTTATTTCTTCGCAATGATGATTACCCGGTTTTGTTTAAACTGAATAGTAGTACGCAATTATTAAAGGGAAAATAAGTGTACATCATTGTATTTGCAAAACAAACAATTAAATGAAAGCATGGTAAAACAATTGGTATTATATTTTGCATTTTTCATGGCATTGGCAGCTTGTCATTCCAACAATAATAAGGAAGTTGATCAGGCTCCACTGTTTTCATTATTAACTGATACACAAACCGGCTTGCATTTTCAAAATAAGCTTACACCTACACCTAATTTCAATATGTTTAAGTACATGTATTTTTATAACGGTGCAGGCATTGGTGCAGGCGATTTTAATAATGATGGGAAGATTGATTTGTTTTTTACCGCTAATCAAGGCAACAACAAACTGTTTTTAAATAAAGGAAATTTAAAGTTTGAAGATGTAACCCAACAAGCAGAAATTCCACAAACAAATAATTGGTCTACCGGTGTTTCGGTAGTGGATATTAATAATGACGGGCTGTTGGATATTTATATTTGTTGTGTAGGGCACTATGATGTGCTACAGGGACACAACCAACTGCTAATTTGTACAGGTATTGATTCATCAGGCGTTCCGCATTATAAAGATGAAGCCAAAGCTTATGGCCTTGACTTTTCGGGCTTTAGTACACAAGCTGTATTTTTTGATTATGACCATGATGGTGATTTAGATATGTTTTTGTTGAATCACTCTGTACACCAAAATGGTTTATTTGCGCCAAGGCAAAATTTTTTAGGTACCTACGATTCTCTTTCCGGCGATAGAATTTATAGAAACAACGGGAACAACACATTTACGGATGTTACTCGTCAAACCGGCATTAACAGTTCGGCCATTAGTTATGGTTTAGGTGTGGTTGTTGCCGATATTAACTTGGACGGCTATCCCGATTTATATGTTGGAAACGATTTTCATGAAAATGATTATTTATACATTAACCAAAAAAACGGCACATTCAAAGAAGAAAATAATGATCGCTTAATGCATACCAGTCAGTTTTCAATGGGCGTAGATGTTGCCGATGCCAATAATGATGGCTATCCGGAAATTATTTCTATGGATATGCTTCCGTATGATCCCTACATTTTAAAAAGGTCACTCGGTGAGGATGAATATGATATTTTTTTCCATAAAATAAAAGTGGGTTATAACTATCAATATACAAGGAACAACTTACAATACAATCGCCGCAATGGCATGTTTAGCGAAATAGGGTTGTATTCCGGTGTTTTTGCAACCGATTGGAGTTGGGCACCTTTATGGATGGATTTTGATAACGATGGGAAAAAAGATTTATTCGTTTCGAACGGCATTCCCAAGCGCATGAATGACATGGACTATGTAAATTTTATTTCTAACGAAGAAATTCAACGCAAAATAAATAGTAATACTATTGCCGATCAGGATATGGCATTGGTAAATAAATTCCCTGAAATAAAAATTCCGAATAAATTTTTTCATAACGGTGGGCAATTGCTGTTTTCCGATGAAGAAAATCGCATCCAAAATAATCAGCCTACTTATTCAAATGGAGCTATTTATGCCGACTTAGATAATGATGGTGATTTAGACATAGTTGTGAATAATATTGATGAACCTGTTATGGTTTATGAAAACAAAACGAATAATGGAACTACCAAAAAACCTTATTTGGAATTAAACTTAAAAGGCCCTGAAAAAAATATTCATGCATTGGGCGCAAAAGCAGTGCTGTTTATTCAAAATGAAATAAGAACCTATGAAAAGTATCCCGTACATGGTTTTCAAAGCAGTATGGAAATTCCGTTGCATATTGGCTTAGATAGTGCGAAAGTTGATTCCGCTTTTTTAATATGGCCCGATAACACTTATCAACGATTGAGCCTTGCTGTTATTAATAATCAACAAACCTATACGTACCAAAAAAACTTACCCAAATTCAATTATAACAGCATTCTTAATTTTAAACCCAATAAAACACCTTTATTAACAGATCTTACGCAGGCAACTCACTTGAACTATGTACATCAGGAAAATCATTTTGTAGAGTTTGATCGGGAGTCCTTAATTCCACACATGGTTTCAACGGAAGGTCCTGCTTTGGCAGTTGCGGATATTAATCACGATGGATTAGAGGATGTATTTCTTGGTGCGGCACGAAACTTTAAACCTGCAGTATTCTTACAACAACCCAATGGAACTTTTCAATTTTTAAATGAGCCTGCTTTAAATGCAGATAGTACTTATGAAGATGTTGATGCTATTTGGACGGATGTGAACAATGATGGCAATATTGACTTAGTAATAGCTTCAGGCGGTAATGAATATTACGGCACTGATGAACGCATGCAACCAAGGGTTTACTTGAATGATGGCAAAGGTAACTTAACCAAATTGCTCAATGCATTCAACAATATTTATATGACTGCCTCTTCGGTGGCTGCATATGATATTAACGGAGACGGTTTTGTGGATCTATTCATTGGTGGCAGAGCAATACCTTGGAATTATGGTATAACCCCTAATTCTTACTTATTGCTCAATGATGGCAAAGGGCATTTTACCGATGTTACCGATAAATATGCATCAGGATTAAAAAATATTGGCCTCGTTACGCAAGGCCAGTGGTTCGATTTAAATAAGGATGGGAAAAAGGATTTGTTAGTAACTACCGAATGGGGCGGTATTTATGCTTTCATGAATACCAATGGACATTTTGAAAAAACCACCATTACCGACAAAAAGGGTTGGTGGAATTTTGTTTATCCGGTTGATGTTAATAATGATGGCAATGTTGACTTTATTGCCGGCAACTTAGGTTTGAATAGTCGCTTAAAAGCTACCGATAAACAACCCATACGCCTTTATGTAAATGATTTTGATGACAATGGTCAGAAAGAACAAATTCTAACGTATTACTTAGCAGGAAAAGAAATCCCTTTTGCCAATAAAGATGAGTTGCAAAAGCAAATTCCAATTATTAAAAAACGCTTTCTGTATGCCGAAGATTTTGCTAAGGCAAGTTTAACTGAATTATTTACTGCTGAAAAATTGCAGTCATCTACTGTTCTGGAAGCCAATTATTTAAAGAATGCAATTTTAATGAATGATGGTAAAATGCATTTTACCCTACAAGAAATGCCTTGGCAAGCGCAATTAACACCCTATAAAACGGCTTGTGTGTTAGATAGCAATGCCAATGGTTTACCTGAAGTAATGCTGGGGGGTAATTTTTACGATAACAATATTCAAATGGGGCGCTACGATGCCGATTTTGGAACCGTATTAAGTTTAAATGCTCAACACCAACTTACTGCAAGTACATTAAATGGATTGGTAATTAAAGGACAAATAAGGCATATTCTACCTATTCGCATTCAAGGGAAACAATGTTACATAGTTGCACGGAATAATGATGGTACAATGGTAATTGGATTTAAAAAGCCGTAAGTGCTTTTTGTGATAATATAGGCTTGCTTGCTAAAATACCGGCTGATAAATTTCTGTTACCCATTGAGCAGTATCGGTGGCGGTTGGATTGTTATTCATTATTCTGTAAAAAGGAATAGCCATGGCTGTTCTATGATAATCAGAAAAGTATTGCATTAGTCTTTTATATGCTTTATCAATGGTATAGGGTCCGCCTTTTACTTCAGTAACAATAAAATTTCCCTTTACCATTTGTTTAAAAGCAAACTTCCCTTCATCATTAATGGGTTGTGTAATGGGAATGGAAACCATTAATTGAATACTATCCTTATCCCAATGAGTAATATTATAAATGGGGTGCCCATCGGGTATATATACTTTTTTTTGTTGGGCAAATGCCGTTAATTGCTGAATTAGTGCATAAATGTTTTTTTCGGTAGGTGGTTGGGTTAATATAGTTTTTGTTGCCACCAAATAAGTATCGCTATATCCTTGTTGACGCAATGGAACTCCATAAACATTCGCTTTGTCTTCTGCAAACGGTTTAAATCTATTCATTACGTTTTGAATAGCCGGTTTTAAACCCAAAGCAGTTCGGTAACGAATAATTTTTAAAAATGGATTATTGCCTGTAGGTACTTTTACTTGCCAAAGTAAATAACAGGAATCAATATTGTTGGGTATTACATTTACTTGCGCATTGTATACTTCATTACCCGAGGTGAGTAACAATTTTAAACCCTTATACAAAGGTTCTGTAATGGTAAAATGAATATTGTCTGCAATAAATTCACTTGAGTCAGTATTGGTGTATCCGGCATTCGTATTATAGTTCCACCATTTTCTCCAATGGCCGGTATCTTGTAATAAACGGATTACTCCATTTTCATTGGCATGTATCTGTGTGTTAATGGTTAAAGTGGCTTCCTGTGGAATTAGCAGGTAAACGGCTGCCATAAATATGATTAGTATGGCAATGAGAATGAATAACCATTTTTTCATTTACTGTTGTAGTTTAAAAAACAATAATGATTGCAAATTAATGGTAAACCCAATAATTCACCATTTTTTAATGGATGTTAAAGCATAAAATAATCTTAACTTTTTACCTTGATTGCGGTTTAAAATATTATACATTGGCTAATTTGTGTTGCTGCATAAATTGCTTTAATTTTCGCCCAATGTTTATTACCATCAATATGCTTCGTAAAAAGGAAACGTTTTGGCTAGTGTATAGTGCTGTATTGGGTTGTGTTTTTGCAAGTTGCACTAATGCTAATCAGCAACAAAAGCAACAGCTTTTTAAACAACTATCAGCACAACAAACCGGTATTAGCTTTTCCAATACGGTTACAGATACCCGTGAGATGAATATTTTTAATTACCATAATTTTTACAATGGTGGCGGTGTGGCAATTGGTGATATAAATAATGATGGTAAACCAGATATTTTTTTTACTGCGAATCAAGGTGAAAATAAATTATACTTGAATGAAGGTAATTTTCATTTTAAAGATATTACACAACAAGCCGGTATAACCAGTAAACACAAATGGCATACCGGTGTTACCATGGTTGATATTAATGGCGATGGTTGGTTAGATATTTATGTATGTAATGCAGGTATTATGCCTGGCGATGATAGAGCTAATGAGCTATACATCAATCAAAAAGATGGCACTTTTAAGGAAGAAGCCGCTAAATATCATTTAAATGATACCGGTGCATCTACTCAAGCCATTTTTTTTGATTATGACCATGATGGTGATTTGGATTGCTTTGTATTAAATAATAATCCAAAATCCATAGAAAGTTTTGGTTACAAAAAAGATGCACGATTGTTACGCGACGCTGCTGATGGAGACCGCCTTTACCGAAACGATAATGGGGTATTTACCGACGTAAGTGCACAAGCAGGTATTTATGGAAGTGCTATTGCTTACGGGCTAGGCATTGCTGTAGGCGATGTGAATAATGATGGTTGGTTAGATATTTATGTTTCAAACGATTTTTTTGAAAAAGATTATTTGTATATCAATCAGAAAAATGGCACATTCAAAGAAGTAAGTAATACAGCTTTAGGACACATGAGCAATGGTTCAATGGGTAACGATATGGCCGATTTTGATAATGATGGCTACTTGGATATTTTTACCGCTGAAATGTTACCCGAGTCAGATTATCGGCTAAAAACTACTGTTAAGTTTGATGATTATGATGTACAAAATGCGAAAAATGTGTTGGATTATCATCACCAATTCACCGGTAATTGTTTGCAATTGAATAATCAAAATGGCACCTTTAGTGAAATAGCACAATTAGCAGGTGTTGATGCTACCGGTTGGAGCTGGTGCCCTTTGTGGTTTGATTTTGATAATGACGGTAAAAAAGATTTGTTTGTAACCAATGGTTTGAAACGCGATTTAACCGATCAGGATTTCCTAGCCTATTTCAACAACAATGAAACCATGCGTAAGGTGGCTGAAGGGGCTTATGGTTTGCAAGACATATTGAATAAAATGCCCTCCGTACCCATCCCAAATTATGGTTTTTTGAACAAAGGGAATTTTGTATTTAGTAATCAATCTCAAAACTTAGGTTTAGCACAACCTTCTTTTAGTGGTGGTGCTGCTTATGCAGATTTAGATGGTGATGGAGATTTAGATTTGGTAGTGAATAATTTAGATGCGCCTGCATTCATTTACCAAAATACCACAGTTGAAACAAAGCACACACGTTATTTAAAGGTGCAATTAAAGGGTAGTGCTCCCAATACGTTTGGCTTAGGAGCACGTGTTTGTGTTTTTACAGGGACAAACAAACAAATGCAGGAACAAATGCCTACCCGTGGTTTTCAAAGCAGTGTTGAACCTATTTTATTATTTGGACTAGATACTTTACAGCAAGCCGATAGCGTTACTGTTTATTGGCCCAATGGGAAAATGCAAACCATATCTAAAATTGCTGCCAATCAAATCATTACATTAAATGAGGCAAATGCACTTGAAACACGAGTTGATGTTGCTACACCTAAACCATGGTACACCAATGTGGCTAATAAGGATATTCAGGGAAGTATAACGCACCATGAAAACGAATTTGTAGATTTTGATGTGGAAAGATTAATTCCTAAAATGCTATCTACTGAAGGGCCTAAAATTGCTATTGGAGATGTAAATGGTGATGGTTTAACCGATTTTTACATGGGTAGTGCAACCGGTGATACAGCTAAAATATTTATACAATTGCCGAATGGTCATTTTAGGCAATTGCCACAGCCGGCATTTGTTGCCGATAAATTTTTTGAAAATACCGGAGCTTCATTTGTAGATGCAGATGGCGATGGCGATTTGGATTTAATTGTCGCTACAGGCGGCAATATGGCACCGTTAGGTTCACCATATTTGGCTCCTCGCTTATACTTAAATAACGGGAAGGGTATGTTTACCAAAGCAACAAGCGGATGGCCGGTTGTTTCTTTAAATGCATCCTGCGTTCGTATAGGTGATGTAAATAGTGATGGGTTACCCGATGTATTTATTGGGGGTAGAAATATTCCCGGTAATTATGGTGCCCCTGCTTCAAGTCTATTACTAATTAATAAAGGAAAGGGAATTTTTGAAAATGCTACAGCCTCTCTGGCACCCGCTTTCCAGCAATTGGGAATGGTTACCGATGCTGAGTGGGCTGATGTAGATGGTGATGGAAAACCTGAATTAATTATTGTTGGCGATTGGATGCCTGTTACCCTGTTTAAATGGATGAATGGCAAGTTGGATAAATGGAAAACTATACCTCAATCTTCCGGTTGGTGGAATTGTATTACTGTTGCTGATATTAATCATGATGGACATCTTGATTTTATTGCCGGTAATTTTGGTTTAAACTCTAATATTAAAGCCGATGTAACACATCCTGCTCAATTGTACGTAGCTGATTTTGATGGCAATGGCCGGCAAGAATGTATTCCTGTTTATTATAAAACTGACGGCAAGGCCTATCCGTATTATTTAAAAGGCGAACTGGAAGCTCAAATTCCTTCAATCAAAAAAAATTTTCTGGCATACAATGCTTTTGCCGGTAAATCTATTCAAGATATTTTTCCAGCATCTGTGTTACAACAGGCATTGGTATTAGAAGCGCAACAATTACAAACCTGTATTTTTATGAATGATGGTAAAGGCAATTTTACCATGAAACCGTTGCCTGTTAGGGCACAATTTTCACCTACCTATGCAATAGTTGCCAACGATTTTAATGCAGATGGTATTACAGATTTCTTTATTGCCGGTAACTTTTTTGGTTTAAAACCCCAAACCGGCAGATTAGATGCGAATGATGGCACATTGTTATTAGGCAACTCATCAGGAAATTATCAATATGTTTATCCTGCTAAAAGTGGGTTAACCTATGTTGGTGAGGCCCGCGATGCAACTATTTTACCATTAGCTACAGGCAAAAACGCATTACTCGTTTCCATAAACAATGCTCCGTTATTAATGTTTGAACGCTAACATTTTTGCTGCTCACCGAAAAAAATTGGGTATTTACCCAAATTTTGTTTTCTTTACACCCTTTATAAATTTAATGAATGTTTAAGGTGTTCAGTAAATTTTATAAACCTACATCTTTTAAAAAACCTTGCCATCATGAAGAGACTGCTTCTGAAGCGATTGCCGGTTCATTATTTATTACTTGCTTCTTTTATTATTTTACTTGCTGGGTTAATTTATGTACAAGTAGCTCAATTTGGTCAATACAATCATTTAGCCAAACGATATAATGATATTACCGGTAATAGTGTTGATAAACTTTCATTACTAATTAATTTAAGACGTGGTAGCGATTACGTGCAAACACAAGTTTTGCATTTATTGCTAACAAAAGATCCAACTGAATTAGCTTTTACCCGAAAAAAAATTCAAGAAGAGGTTGAACGCAATGATACTAATATGCGTGAATTTGAGAAATTGGTTACAACAAAGGAAGAAAAAAAATTATTTGATAGTTTAACAATTTTTCGTAAACAAAATGCTGCTGTTCGTGCATTTTTAATGAATTTGACTATACAGGGGCATTTTAATGAGTCTCGACAGTTTTATTTGGATAGTCAGCATTTTACCTATGAACATTTACAAAAAGCCAATACATCATTGGCAGCTTTTGTAAAAGATTCTGCCAGTCATCAAAAAAATATGCTGAATACAACCATTGCAAGTGACAATAAAAAAACATTAGAAATTAATTTATTTATTGTTGCCTTGCTTATTTTGATGGGTATTGCTGTTTTGCGTACAATACAAAAAATGAAGGAGGATCATTTACAGTTAGCAGAGAGCGAAGCAAAATATCGGTATTTAATTGAACATACTACTGAAATCATTAATCGCTGCGATGCATCTGGAAAAATAATTTTTGCCAACAAAGCATTTAAAGAAAAATTAGGCTATGATGATGAAGAGTTGGCCAGGTTAAGTATACCGGACATAATAGATGAAAATAGCTTGCATGCTTTTGATCCCTCTCCTTCTCCTGAAAAAGATGGTACTCTTTTAAAAAATGTTCAAAAAATTTATGTGGCAAAATCGGGTAAGAAAATTAGAGTGGAAGGAAGTATCATAATTGAATATAGGAATCGGAAGTGTGTGGCAGCTGAAGCCTATTTTAACGATATTACAGAAAAATACAATCTACAAGAACAACTGTTTGCTTCGGAAAAAAAATACCGAAGCATATTTGAACTTAGCCCTTTGCCTAAAATTATTTACGACATTAATACTTATGAAATTTTACAAGTAAACCCTGCTGCTATTCACCATTACGGTTATACCAACAAGGAATGGTTGAGTTTAAAAATTACTGATATTATTGCTGCTAATTTTTTACCTGAAGCAAAGGCAGCTTTATTACAATTGCAACAAAATTCCGAAGCTTTTGAAAGTAAAATGAAGCATATTACAAAAAATGGAGGATTAATAGATGTGGAAATTAGGGGAGTGCCATTTGAATATGAAGGACATAAAGCTCGTTTAATTACTATTTTAGATGTAACAGAACGCGATCAGGCTGAGAATAGAATTTCAAAAGCAATTATGGAAACGCAGGAGCAGGAACGGTTTCAAATTAGTGCTGAATTGCATGATAATGTAAACCAAATACTAACCGGCGCTGTATTTACATTGGGTTTATTAAAAAAGGAATCATTACCCACTCAACAGCAGGAGACCATTTCAACAGCTCACAAATACATTAGTATGGCTATTGAAACCATACGTAAAATTTCGCATAGGTTAGCACCCCCTTCTTTTAATTTGGTAGAATTTAGTGATAGTATTCAAATGTTGTTGAATGGAATTAATCATGATAGAAAATACCTAATTGAATATGTATACAATGTTCCAAAACAAATAAAGCTGCCGGATGACCTAATGGTCAATTTATATCGAATTTTGCAAGAACAACTCAATAATATTCAGAAATATGCTAATGCTACTATAATTGAAGTAAACTTAAATGTTGATGACAAGGAAGTTGAATTGTATGTTTATGATAATGGTCGCGGATTTGATATGAAAGCACAACGAAATGGTATTGGATTAAGTAATATACAACGCAGAGCCGCTTTATTCTCCGGTTATGCCCGCATTCAATCATCGCCCGGAAACGGTTGCAGTGTAAAAGTTTTTATTCCGCTTAGTTAAAGAAGTTATTTGCTGTTTATTTTATGAATAAATTGCAGAGGCATTGATAATCTATTGATGCAGGTGATTGCTTTAGCCTATTCTTATAAGTGAACATTCACTCAATAATGCTTAAAGTAACCACTATTTTCATAAACCAATGTTCATTTAAAATAAATAAGCATGAAAAATTTTCTGCTACTTCTACTGCTTCCACTGTCTTTGTCTGTTTGTGCACAAAATTCCGTTGATCCTTGGAAGATTTCGGCTGATTCCATTAATGCAGCTAATTATTATGGTATAACTGTGGCCAATGGAATGATTGGAGTAGTTTCTGCTCCTGAACCCTTTAAGGTAAAAGATGTGGTATTAGCAGGCGCATATGATACATATGGAAGAGGTATGGTTAGTAATTTTTTGCGCAGTTTTAATTTATTAAACATGCAAATGAGTATTGATGGCGAACAAATTAATAAAAATAATGTAACGCAAATGCATCAGGTGTTAGATATGCACCATGCCAATTTTACTACTTCCTTTCAATTCGAAAATAAGGCGCAAATAAGTTATACCTATTATTCATTGCGACAATTGCCATTTACGGTATTAATGACCGTTACTATTACAGCAAAACAACCTTTAACATTGGGCGCTGCAAGTGTAATGGAAGCGCCAGATGCTTTACGTGATGTTGAAAATTATTATAACCAAATTGATAGACCCCATACACTCATCAGTCTTTTAACTTCTTCCGCTAAAAGCCCAACAGGTAAATTATTGTTATGTGCTGCTAACAGTTTTATGTTTGATGAACCACATGGGCAGGAACCTCAAATTATTCATGAAATGTGGGATAATAATATGCACTTAATGAAATTTTCAAAATCATTAAAGGCAGGTGAATCGTACACTTTTAGTATTGTGGGCTCTTCTATCACTTCGGCTCATAATGCTGATCCGTTAAATGAAGCACAACGGTTAACCATTTATGCTAAGCTGCAAGGGCGTAAAAGATTAATTGAATTTCATGATGAAGCATGGGATGCATTGTGGAAGAGCGACATAACCATTACAGGTAATGCACAAGATCAGCAAGATGTGCATAGTATGTTGTATCATCTATATTCATTTGTGCGTGAAGGATCTGATTTAAGTCCTTCGCCCATGGGTTTATCAGGTTTAGGCTACAATGGGCACGTTTTTTGGGATGCTGATTTATGGATGTTCCCAGCATTATTGGTTCTACACCCAGAAATGGCTAAAAGCATGATAGAGTACCGTTATGCACGCTTAGCTGCTGCCAAACAAAACGCTTTTGAACATGGATTCAAAGGTGCCATGTTTCCTTGGGAAAGTGCAGCAAGTGGGGTAGAGGAAACACCTGTATGGGCATTAAGTGGCCCCTTTGAACACCATATAACTGCTTGTGTGGGCATTGCTGCCTGGCAGTATTATGAAGTAACACAAGATAAAACCTGGTTAAAAGAAAAGGGGTGGCCGTTATTAAAAGCAGTTGCAGAATTTTGGAGTAGTAGGGTAGAGCGCAACGGTCCCGGTCATTTTGATATTAAAGATGTAGTGGCGGCCGATGAATGGGCCGAAAATGTTGACAATGATGCTTTTACGAATGCTGCTGCAAAAGCGGTATTACAATATGCTACCACTGCTGCCGGAATAATTGGGGAGAAGGCAGATACGGATTGGCTATATGTTGCCAGGAATATTCCAATTCTACAATTTCCCGATGGTGTAACGAAAGAATTTGCTACTTACAATGGTGAAGGAATTAAGCAAGCAGATGTGAATTTATTAGCTTATCCTCTAAAAGAAATTACACAGCCGCAACAAATTAAGAAAGATTTAGAATACTATTCAACCCGGGTACCCAATGCAGGTACACCAGCAATGACACAAGGCATATTTGCTTTATTGTATGCTCGTTTAGGAGATGGTGAAAAAGCCTATCATTGGTTTAAAGATGCTTATATCCCTAATTTAAATCCACCGTTCAGGGTAATTGCTGAAACCAAAGGCGGTACTAACCCCTACTTTGCAACCGGCGCAGGTGGTATTATTCAAAGTGTTTTAATGGGTTTTGGTGGATTGAATATAACTGAAAGCGGAATTACTCAAATTCCTTCTGCTTTACCTAAGCAATGGAAAAAGTTAACCATAACAGGGGTAGGTACTCAGAAAAAAACTTTTACGGTTCAGTAAAATATCCTATTTTCATGCCGATTTTTTGAATGAAAAAGATTGTTGCTATATTATTATTGGGCATGTTGCTGTTTAACTGGATAGGCTATCGGTTTGTGATGGACTATTTTGAAAACCGCGCCGATATTGCTTTTCAGGAAAAATTAGATGATAATCAATACAGTCAAAAAGATTTAATCAGTATTAAAGTTCCTGCCGCATTACCTTATGGTGCAAGTTCTCCTAAATTCGAAAGGGTAAATGGGGAAATTACTGTTAATGGTATTACCTATTCTTATGTTAAACGCCGTTTTTATCAAGATAGTTTGGAAGTACTGTGTATTCCCAATTTTGCCAAAACCGGTATAAAAAATGCCAGAGATGCTTTTGCTAAACTGGCGAATGATTTTGTAAATAGTGGTTCCTCAAAAAAAGATGCCGGTCATCAAGCACACTCCGTTAAACCGGTTGTGCAAGACTATACAAGCCCTGTAGCTTATAGTGCTCAACATCCTGCATTACAAATGACTTCTGTTTTTGCCGCTTATCGGCAACAGGCATACCAATTCATTCTTATCAAAAGTTTAGACAAACCTCCAAAATCTCTCCTTTACACACTTGCTTAGTGTGCGTTTTTCATTTGGTTTTGTATTAGCTTCTCGGTTAATCATGTTTAATTGATTAATACGATGGCAACTAATACAAACCCAGAACACAAGTATATTCATTTTCAAAAGGTGTTTACTAAATTTCATTCACATCAAAATAACTGGCATTGTAAATGTAAATGCAATGCTCAAAAAGTAATAGAATGGTTGTAAGGAGGATATTCGCATTGGTTTTTTCATTCCTGTTTTTAATGGCATGTAACAATAATACTGCCTATCAAAAAATAGTAGCTAATCCACAATTATTTACCAATACCGTGCACGAATTAAATACGGTAGTAATGGGTAATAATTTTGGGCCGGTAGTAGCATCACGTAATTATGCGTATGCAGCTATTGCAGCTTATGAAGTAATAGCCGCTGGATATCCGCAACAATATCAATCATTACAAGGACAATTAAACGGTTTAAATTCGGTAGCAAAGCCCGATACTACTCAACCTATCAACTACAACTTCGCAGCTATTTTAGCATATTGTAAAGTAGGCGAAGCAGTTACTTTTCCGGAAGGAAGCATGAAAACTTATGTTGATAGTTTAGTGCAATTGGTTAAAAACAATGGGATGAGCGATGCAATGTATAATGCAACCAAGCAATATGCAGATGCTGTTGCCCAATCTATCATTGCCTGGAGTAAAAAAGACAATTACGCTGAAACACGCAGTATGCCTAAGTTTACGGTAATTGACAGTCCGGGTCGTTGGGTGCCTACTCCTCCTGCATATGCACAAGCAATGGAGCCTCATTGGAATTTAATTAGACCAATGGTAATGGATAGTGCATCTCAATTTAGGGCAGATAAACCAATACCCTTTAATGTTACGGATAAGAAAAGTCCTTACTATTTACAAGTAAAATTGATGTTGGATAGTTGTACGAATTTAACACCAGAACAAAAACACATTGCAAATTTTTGGGATGACAATCCGGGTAAACTGAATGTAAATGGCCACGCCATGTTTGTATTTAAGAAGTTTTCACCCGCAGGACATTGGATGAGTATTGCCGGTATTGCTTCAAAAAAAGCAGGGGCCGACTTTGCACAAACCGTGTACGCAACAGCGAAAACTGCTATAGCTTTATTTGATGCATTTATACAATGCTGGAATGAAAAATATACTTATAATACTGTAAGACCGGAAACTGTCATTAATAAATATTTCGATGCAAATTGGCGTCCTGAATTGCAAACGCCACCTTTTCCTGAATATACTTGTGGGCATTGTACCATTTCGGCATCTGGAGCCGAAGCGCTTACCAGCATTTATGGTGATAACTTTCCTTACACCGATTCTACAGAATTAGAATTTGGTATTCCAAGTAGAAGTTATCAATCTTTCCGCCAAGCTGCACTTGAAAATGAAAGAGCTCGTTTTTATGGTGGCTTGCATTACTGGAATTCCTGCGGACAAGGCCATAATAGTGGTATTAAAGTTGGCACTTTAGTGGTACAAAAACTTAAAATGAAAAAATAAGGTTTCCCTACTTCTTGGGTAATTCTTGCACCTACAGCAAGTGCTAGCCGTTAGTGGCTAACGGCATTGTCTTGCTTATCCAAAACCACAATCAATCAAAACTAACGAAACAACTATGAGAGTATACATGAAAATTTTACTTATTGGAATTGTATTTATGCTCACATTTCAAAACATACAGGCACAAACAGAACAAGATGGTATAATGATGGCCAAACAAAATTGGTGTACCGGCTTTGTATATAATTACAGTAGTTGGAACAACTATTGGGAAGGCACTTTTAAACGGAACAATGCCAATTTAGGAACTGTTTCTACCCAATCATTGGCGTTTATGGGCGCTTATGGTATTACCGGTAAATTAAATGTATTGTATAGTTTGCCTTATGTACATACACATGCTTCTGCAGGCACATTGCACGATATGGAAGGTTTGCAGGATGCAGGTTTATGGTTGAAATGGCAGGTTTGGCAGAAAAAAATTCAGCAACAGAAATATGCTGTGTATGTAACCGGAGGCTATTCATTCCCAACTACCAATTATCAGGCAGATTTCTTGCCTTTAGCTATTGGTTTAAGAAGTAAAACCGCCTCTATTCGCTTAATTATGGATTATCAAAAAAAGAATGTATTTGTAACAGCAACTGCAGCTTATGCTAACAGACAAAATATTTATATTGACAGATTTGCTTATTACACTACTGAAATGCATTATACCAATGAAGTAGCAATGCCCGATGTAATGAATGCTGCTTTAAGGTTTGGTTATAGAAAAAAAGAAGATTTTGCAGAAATTGCTATCGTCAATAATACCACGTTAGGTGGATTTGATATGCGTAAAAATGACATGCCTTTTCCAAGTAATAAAATGAATTTTACAACTGTAGGTATTGATGGAAAATATGCTATTCCTCATTTCCACCGCATTTCCATTACCGGCGGAATTAGCTATGTAGTTGCCGGCCGAAATGTTGGACAGGCAACAACTGCATCAATTGGTATTTTTAAAGTATTCGATTTTGCTTCTGCACGTCAAAAACAAATCAATCACCAAACCAATAACTAACTGTATGAAAAAAATATTTATATATACTATAATTGCTTTAAGTGCCGGATTAATTATTTATGCTTGCAATAAAAATGCACCGGATATTACAGCCGATGTACCCCCATTGCAACCACAAAATATTGACTTAAATGCGGGTACATGGAAAACTATTTTACTTACACGTCCCGATACATTTGCAGTAGCTGCCCCTTCAGCAGTTACCTCAGCCGACTATATTGCTGAATTAAATGAAATAAAAGGATATCAAAAAAGTTTAACTCCTGCTCAACTAAACACTATAAAATATTGGGCTGCAGGTGGTGTATTACGTTGGAATGAATTAATGCGTGGATTGGTTACTAAATACAATTTGCCCGCATATCAAAACCCTGATGGAACATATCCTATACCCAGCGCAGCCAATCCATTTGCTTATCCTTTATTCCCATTTGCTAACCCCCCTTATGCTGCCAGGGCTTATGCCTACATTAGTGCAGCACAATATGATGCATTAGTAGCTTGCTGGTATTATAAAAAATTATACAACAGAGCTGCACCCTATGCCAATGATAATACAATCCAAGCAAAAGTACCTACTTCAACTTTGCCTTCATATCCTTCTGAAGCTGCAGTAATGGCGGGTGTAACTGCTGAAATGATGAAATTATTATTCCCTACTGAAATAGCGAATATAGAACAAAAAGCACATGAACAAGAATTGGCAATGATGATGGCAGGTGCTGCAACACGTAGCGATATAGCTGCAGGTGAAGCATTAGGACGCCAGGTGGCAGAAGCATTTATTGCACGTGCAAAAACCGATAATGCAGGTAAAGCAGTTGGTACACCCACCGATTGGAAAAACTTTGAAACCGTAACCATGGCTCGTGGTGAAACACCTTGGTATAGTTTAGAATCTCCTAAAAGGCCTCCCATGTTGCCATTATTTGGAAAAGTAACTCCATTTTTATTTCCGGCAACAACGGTACCTACTTTTCGTCCGGGTCCTCCTCCCTCTACTAAAAGTCAAACTATTCTAGATGCGGCTACAGAAGTGTTTAATAAAATTAAATCCCCAAGTAGAGAAAATATCCAGCACGTTCAATTTTGGGCCGATGGTGTTGGCACATTTACACCTCCAGGACATTGGGATGCTATAGCTGCACAAGATTTCATTACCAAAAACTTTAGTGAAGTGAGATGGGCGCGTAATTATGCTTTGGTAAACATGGCATTAATGGATGCTGCTATTGTTTGTTGGGATGTGAAATATTATTATTTCAATCCTCGTCCAACTCAAATGAATCCGGCTATAAAAACATTAACCGGTATTCCCAATTTCCCCTCATATATCTCTGGTCACTCAACTTTCAGTGGAGCTGCTGCTACAATATTAGCGCATATAGTTCCCGATCAAGCCAGCAAATATTGGGCACTAGCCAATCAAGCTTCAATGTCTAGGTTAGAGGGTGGAATTCATTATAAAATAGATTGTGATAGTGGATTAGTAGTAGGAAGCAAAGTAGGCAATTATGCTGTTTTAAGAGCTAAACAGGATGGCGCCGAATAACAATATTAAATTTTTTCGATTAAGTTCATCTAGCGTACCCCCTGTGTTTCTACACGGGGGCTTTTTTAAAATTATTACTTAAAAATAAACTTTTTTTTGATAGTTCACTTTTAATATTTTGATTGGATATGAAAATTTTAAGGTTTACGGCATTTTTCTTCTTTTTTGTAGTAATAAGTAGTTCTGCCACATTTGCTCAGGAAAATCTTCAAAACACCACTAAAAACCCGGAATCTGATACTATTCCTGTAAATGTATTGCAGGAGGTTATAGTGAATACTACCCTTCGTGATTCCATTCAATACTTACCCGAGGTAAAAGGTGTGTATGTTTTTGCAGGGAAAAAAACCAATATTGTCATCCCAAATTCAGCACAGGCCAATTTAGCCCAAAGTAATGTTAGGCAAATATTTGCAAAAGTACCCGGTGTTACTACTTGGGATATGGATGGAGCCGGCACCCAATTAAACATTGGATCCCGAGGAGTTGATTCACATAGAAGCATTGAAATGAATATGCGCCAAAACGGTTATGTTACCAATAGCGACATTTTTGGCTATCCGGAAAACCATTATACTTTACCTCTAGAAGCAGTACAGGAAATTCAATATGTACGTGGTTCAGCTGCCTTGCAGTATGGAAGCCAATATGGTGGAATGTTGAATTTTATAATTAAGCAAGGTGATAGCACAAAACCTATTGCTGTTGAAAGTAATCAAACTGCAGGAAGTAATGGTTTTTTTAATTCCTATAATGCAGTTGGTGGAACAGTAGGGAAAATTAATTATTATGCTTATTACGATAATCGACATGGTAACGGTTGGCGTCCTTCACAAGCCTTCGACTATCAGGCTTACTATGCCAACATTGAATATCGGTTCAATAATAATGGAAGCATTGCTTTACAGTTTTCTCGCATGAATTATGTTCAACAAATTGCCGGAGGATTAACTGATGCACAATTTGATCAAAACCCCCGCCAATCTTTGAGAAATAGAAACTTTTTTAATCCCGAAATAAATATTCCCGCTCTTATATTTAAATATGCATTTTCACCTAATACTAAATTACAGGTAACTACAAATGCATTGTTTGGTCAACGCAATAGTGTTCAATACATCAATACACCCAATATTCCTGATACAGTTAATTTACAGTTGGGTACTTACAATCCACGACAAGTGGATAGAGATTATTATAGCAGCTTCAATACAGAAGCCAGATTGTTACATGCCTATAAAATCGGGAAAACAACCAACTCGTTAGCTGCAGGTTTTCGCTGGTCATCAGAGGTTACTCGCCGCGATCAATTAGGAGTAGGTACTACCGGCAGCAATTTCGATTTATCATTAGTAGCGCCTTATGGCACAGTATTGCGTTTCCATACCAATAATGCTGCTGTATTTGCCGAAAATGTTTTTCAAATTACCCCAAAATTTTCTATTACTCCCGGTTTTCGTTATGAACTCATTCAGTCTGATTATACGGGTTTAATTTCCCATGCAACTGTTCCTGTAGCATATAATGGTAACAGAAGCTTCCCTCTATTTGGTACAGGTTTGCAATATCAGCTTACCAAATCAACTCAATTGTATGGTAACATTTCGCAGGAATACAGACCTTATTTGTATTCGCAAATTACACCTGCGGATAGAGTAGATATTATTGATCCCAATTTAAAAGATAGTAAAGGGTATGATATTAGTGTGGGCTATCGTGGGAATATAAAAAATATACTACAGTTTGATGTGGATGTATTTCGAGTATTTTTTGGAAATAGGGTTGGACTAATTACTCAAAAAGATGCGAACAATAATCCTTATTTATTTACTACTAACATTGGAAATGCAGTAGCAAAAGGGGTTGAAGCATATGGTGAAGTTTCATTGGTTGCGCTGTTTAATGGCAATAATAAATTGAAAGATGTTAGGTTGTTTAATTCGTTAGCCTATACCCATGCCCAATATACAAGTGGGGAATTAAATGCAAATGGAAACAATATAAATTTAATTGGAAATTATGTAGAACATGTGCCGCAGTGGGTAGACAGAGCCGGTTTAACATTACTCTTCAGACAATTTACTACTACACTTCAATTTAGCTATACTGACAAAAGTTATAATGATGCTTTAAATACCATAACTAGTGCAAACGGAGTTACAGGAGTCATTCCATCATATGCATTGTGGGATTGGTCTATGGGATATGCCTTCTCAAAAAAGTATCGTATTACCGGTGGAATCAACAACTTGATGAACTTAAATTATTTTAGCCAGCGTATAACTTTTTATCCGGGACCCGGTATACTTCCTGCCGATGGCAGAACTTTTTATGTAAGCTTTTCAGTAAAAATGTAAACTATAGTACTATGCAACAGCCAACTCTTTCTTCCAACTACCCGGCCAATAATTTTTCCTCTGCCAAAGCATTGAATATTGTAATTTGGTTAAACCGATTAGCATTGGCCTTAGTGTTTATTTGGTTTGGTTACTTAAAAGTTATTCATGTATCACCGGCAGAAGGCTTGGTGCAACATTTGCATAATGTAACAATTGTTCACTATATTCCTATTAATGTTTTTATAACTTTATTAGGGATGATAGAAGTAGCAGTTGGTATTTTGTGGTTATTCCCTAAACTTACCAAGCTGGCATTTTTGTGTTTTATTGCACACATGTTCACAACATTTTTACCCCTGTTTTTTTTACCGGGCGATACTTGGCAGCATGCTTTTGTATTAACCTTAACAGGTCAGTACATTGTAAAAAATGTAGTATTAATTGCCAGTGCAGTTACTATATGGTTTATCAAAAGCAGTAGTTTGGCTTAAACATAACTACTGCTCTATGTTATACTGATAATGGTTCCATTATGGCAAACTCATAAGGGGCCAGTATTAAATATTCATAATCGGCACCAACGGTATACACCTGACTATTTACATGATTTATTAATTGTTTAGGAGTATCGCCATTTTCTTTAAAGGCATACCAAGTTAAATAGGCTGCTTTGTTGCTATAATTAAACAAAGCGAAAATTCGTTGATGAGCATTGTAACGTATAAAACCTGCCACATGAATATTGTGTGGAGTTAACCAAGCAATATTGCTATAATCACTTAATACGGGTAATTGTTTGCGAAGTTGTAATAATTGTTTTGTCTTAGAGAAGATTTGTTGCTCAACACTTCCAACAATATTTCTTTTTTCATTTTTATTCCAATCAATTAATGGACGGTGCATCCACCTATTGTCATAACTCTTGGAGGCATCAGTTAAGTAAGTATAATCGTTGGTATAACCTACTTCATCACCATAAAACAACATGGGTAATCCACCAATAAAAAAAGAATGTGCTTGCATTAAAATAATTTTTGCAATGGATTCCTGAATTGCTGCTTCATTTTCAATACTTTCTGCCATTTCTAATCCACATAGTGAAGCTAATGTGCCACTTATACGAGCATCTTGTGTTTTAGGGTTTACTGAAAACAAGGCACCACGAGCAGGTGATCCCTCTGTATTTCCGGAGTAATAATTTTTTAAAAATCGTCTATGATCTAGTGGATTATAACCAGCCTTTTGTATGCTTGCATCTTCATAACCCAAGCCAATGTCGTCATGGCAACGTGTGTAGGTTATCCAACTAGTGCCAATAGGTTTTTTTATTAAATCCTCCTGTGCAGCTAACATTACTCTAATATCTTGTGTTGCTAAAGCATCCCATTGTAATGCCATTTGTGTAGCATTATAAGCAAAATCGCATTCGTGTGCAGTGTATAAGCCATTACCAAAGTATTGCATAATTTTTTTAGGTGCTACAATTGCTTCACCTAATAAAGCCATGCCCGGAGCTGCAACTTCCACACAGCATTTAATTAATTGTAATAGTATATGTGCTTGTGGTAAATTTTGGCAGGTTGTTCCTAATTGTTTCCAAATAAATGCAGGTGCATCAATGCGTAAAATATCAACGCCCAAATTGGCATAAAAGTATATATTATCCAACATGGCTAAAAATACTTCGGGATTGGTATAGTTCAAATCCCATTGGTATTGATGAAAAACAGTCATTACCCACTTGTTACATTCGGGAATGAATGTGAAATTACCTGGAGCAGATTCCGGAAAAATATCAGGCATTGTTTCATCATAACGGTCAGGCATTTGTCTATCGTTATACATGTAATAAAACTGCTGGTAACGCGCATCGCCTTGTTTTGCTTTTAAAGCCCATTCATGTTGGTTTGAGGTATGGTTTAAAACAATATCCAACATTAAATACATGTTCTGCTGCTGCATATTTTGTTGCAACTGTTGCAACTGCTCTAAATTCCCAAAGCGCTTATCTATTTTTCTAAAATTTGATACCGCATAGCCACCGTCACTTTCTTTTTCCGGACTTTCAAATAAAGGCATTAAATGCAAAACATTTATACCTAATTCAGCAAAGTAGGGTAGGTGTTTATTCAGATTTTCAATGTTGCCACAAAAGCGGTTCACATATAAACTCATACCCGCTAATTCATTACTCACATACCAATAATCATCTTGCAGTTTTTTGCTGTCTTTCTTTAATAAGTTGTTAGGCCTTTCTTGGTGGGTTTTAATAATAAGCTGTAACAAATTATTCCATACCAACAATGTATTGGGGTGATTACCATATAATTGCTGATACAGCGATTCAATAGCAGTAGCATTAGCAATAAACCTTGTAAAAAATGCTTGATGTTCGGCAGTATTTTCTTTGAATTGTTGTTGTAACAATTCACCTATATGGTTGTGTAATTCTTTTTTAAACACGCCTCAAAAATTTTATTTATTCAAAAAATTATGATTGAAAAATTTGGTTGCTTAAATGTTTAAATGCCTCCATAGCACCCATGTAAGTACAGGTTTTTGCGCCTGCTTTGTTGGCATTAAGCACCATTTGCTGCCATTCTTCAAACCTTAAATGGTTAAGTTGTTCAAAAGGTAGGCTGCTTAATTGATAAAGCAGTGCACCTACAAATGCATCGCCTGCACCGGTTGTATCCACAACGTTTACAGGTATACTTGCAATGGTAATTTGCTGTTTTTTATAGCTTAATAACGTACCCTCCTTGCCTAAGGTAATGCAAAAAGTTGCTTGTGATTGTTGTGATAACCAATTGGCTGCTTCTGTAACAGTTGGCATACCCGAAATTAAAATTGCTTCTTCGTCGCTTACTTTAAAAAAATGGCAGTGTTGTATAAACTGTATTGATTGCTTTATGAAGCTTTCTTGTTGGTGAGCAAATAATAAATGCCGGTAATTAGGGTCAAAACTAATAAAATAATTTTTTTCTTTTGCTTCACTTAATAAGCTGTGATAGGTTTGCTGTAAATGTCCCGGTAAGAAGGCTGTTGCTGAACCAAAGTGCACAATGCCAGTACCGTTATGCAATAAATTTTTGGTTTCATCTATAGTTAAAAAACCATCTGCCCCACGATTAAATACAAAATCGCGTTCTCCATCTTCTTTTAACGATACAAAGGCAAAAGTGGTAAATTGTTCTTTACTCGCAATCATGTATTGTGTACCCACACCAAATTCTTGCATGGTATGTATAAGCTGCATACCAAAAGGATCATTACCCACTTTAGCAGCAAGTTCAACTTTACCGCCTAGTGCAGCAATTGCAGCAGCCACATTAGTTGGGGCACCGCCGGTTTTTTTCAAAAAATGTTCACCTGTCTCTAATGTTTTGCCTTTATCGGTACAAATCATATCAATAAGGGCTTCTCCAATACAAGTTATTTTTTGCATAATGTGTTATTTTGTTATAAGCTGTTGTATTTCATGGCATCGCCTGTTGTGTCACTCACTGCATCGTTCCGAACAGAGCTGGACATTTAATGTCCTGCTGCTGCTAATGGTACACTGGTGTCATCAGTATTTGTTTTTGATGGTTTAATAAAGGTTGTGGCAAATGCTGCCAATAGCAATAATATACCCGCAAAGCCAATAGCGTTAGTAGGCTTACTATTTAATAACCAGTGATATACAAATCCAAACGTAGTAGTTTGTAAAATCATAGGAATCACAATCATCATATTAATAATGCCCATATAAACACCGTACCTTTCTTTGGGAATGCTTCCAACCACTATAATATATGGAACACCCATCATGCTGGCCCAGGCAATGCCAAAACCAATCATTGGAACAAACAATAATTCTTTTTGGGCAATATGCGGAAATATCAATAATCCGGCACCGGCCATTAATAAACATAAAATATGTACATATTTTGCTCCAATTTTTTTTGCCAACCAAACCAATAAAAATGCTGACAAAAAAGTAACAATGTTATAAAAGCCATTTACTTTCCCGGCCCAAACAACTGCTTGCTCATATAATCCCGGGTTGCTATCGGGTGTTGTATGGAAAATAGAATCTGCAATACTTAATGATACGAATTGCCAGTAGCAAAACATAGCATACCATTGAAAAAGATAGATGAGTGCTAACACCCACATAATCTTCGGCATATCTGCAATAGCAGCTAATATTTCTTTAATCGATGCGCCAAATCCGGTTTGTTTGGCTTTTAATTCAGCTAATTCCTCTTGTGTAGGTGGAATTTCAGGAGTGGTGCTTACCGACCATACAACACTGACAATGGAACAAATAGCACCAACAAAAAAGGAACCAAACACCCAATAAGGAATACCCGAGCGACCGTCAGTAGTTGTGCTTTCGCCTGTGATAATGTTTTTGAAAAAGCCTAATGATAGGTTAGCCAATGTAATGCCTAAGCCGGTAAAAAAGCTTTGGGTTAAAAAGCCCATGGCTCTTTGTTTTTCTGGTAATTTATCGGCAATAAATGCTCGGTATGGCTCCATTGCTGTATTGTTAGCGGCATCTAAAATCCATAATAATCCCGCTGCCATCCATAAGCTTTTACTGAATGGAAATGCAAAAAGGGTAAGGCTGCAAAAAATTGCGCCAATTAAAAAATAAGGTTTTCGCCTTCCCCATCTTGGGTGCCAGGTTCTATCACTCATTGCACCAATTAATGGTTGAATTAATAAACCGGTCATGGGTCCTGCTAAATTCAGCAATGGCAATTCTTCTGGCTTGGCATGCAAAAAAGTATAAAGTGGGTTAATAGCAGTTTGCTGCAAACCAAAACTGTATTGAATGCCGAAAAAGCCAACATTCATGTTTATGATTTGCCAAAAGCTTAAGGTTGGTTTTGTAAAACGCATTGTATGGCTTTAGATTTTTTTCGAGTTAAGCAGCAGCAATTTTTAAATCCATCTAGTCCTTAAAGATAGTGTTTGCCAAGCTATGAAAAATTATGGCAAAAAAGCGCAATCGTTTGATGTTTACATTTTATGTGCTGAACATAAATCGGCCATGTTTTAAAAAATTTCCTCCCTATTTTAAAAAATGCCTCAAAAAATTTTTGTATTGTGTAAAAAATACACAAATTTGTATAGAAATGTGTTTTTTGTACACATTACCGCAAACGATTGCAGCTCAACTTTGACCGTATGAAAAAATTTCTACTTGTACCTTTTTTATTTTTTGGCATTCTGGTGTCTCATGCACAACTCTTGAGTTGGTCTCCCGCTTTTATACAGGATACAAGCAGTAAAGTAGTCATAACCTGCGATGCTACTAAGGGCAATAAAGGGTTACTCAATTATAACCCTGTAACAGATGTATATGTCCACATTGGTGTTATCACCACAGCCAGTACTTCTTCAAGCGATTGGAAATATGTACCTTTTACCTGGGGTACAACAAATCCCGCAGCTAATGCTCCATCCGTTGGACAAAATTTGTGGCAGTATACCATTAACGGAGGGTTGCGTAATTTTTTCAATATTACCAATCCAAGTGAAAAAATTTTAAAAATTGCTATTTTATTCCGCAATGGAAATGGTTCATTAAAACAAGCAAATGCGGATGGTTCGGATATGTACATACCTGTTTACGATAACGGATTGTATGCAAGAATTGATACACCGCTAAAACAGCCTACCTATCTCCCCATTCTAGAACCTTTTACTAAGAACGTTGGTGACACCTTGATTATTAATGCTAAAGCTAGTCAACCTTCACGCCTAACTATTTATTACAACGGTAATGCCATTGTGCAAGATAGTCCCTCAGTTGCATTGTCAGCCAAGCCTGTTATTGCAGCTGCCGGCACGCAAACAATAATAGCTGAAGCATATAACGGTACTATCTTTTCGCGAGATACAGTAAGTTTTTTGGTTTCCGGGGGTACTAATATTGCAGCACTGCCTAATGGTGTAACTGATGGAATAAATTATGAACCCGGCGATACATCTGCAACATTAGTATTATATGCGCCACATAAAAATAAAATTATTGTGTTGGGCGATTTTAATAATTGGACTCCCTCGTTGAATTACCAAATGAATTTAACACCGGATAGTTTACGGTTTTGGATTCGTATAACAGGATTAACACCGGGTGTAGAATATGCCTATCAATATCAAATAGATGGCAGTATATACGTTGCCGATTATAATACGGAAAAGGTGTTAGACAAAAATGTTGATCCGCAAATTCCATCTACAACTTATCCTAATTTAAAACCTTTCCCGGCAGGGGCTGTAGGTTCATTGGTTAGTGTACTGCAAACCGCTAAACCGGCTTATAACTGGCAGGTAACAAACTTCAATCGCCCGGACAAACGCAACTTGTTAATATATGAATTGCTAATTCGCGATTTTACTGCTACACAAAACTGGAAAGGATTACAAGACACATTAACCTATTTGAAAAGATTAGGTGTAAATGCTATTGAAGTAATGCCTTTCAATAATTTTGAAGGATACAGTAGCTGGGGCTATAATCCTAACTTTTATTTTGCCCCCGATAAAGTTTATGGTACTGAAACAGCTGTAAAACAATTTATTGATGCTTGTCATCAGCAAGGCATTGCCGTTATAATGGATATGGTAATGAACCACTCTTTTGGTTCTTCGCCTATGGTGCAAATGTATTGGGATCCTGTCAACAATATTCCTGCAGCCAATAGTCCTTGGTTCAATCAATATCCTACGCATGCTTACAATGTGGGTTATCAGTTTAACCATCAAAGCCAAGCTACAATCGATTTTCGGAATCGTGTAATCACCTACTGGTTAACCAAATATAAAATTGATGGCTTTAGGTGGGACTTGGCAAAAGGCTTTACTCAAACAAATACTTGTGATGCTTATGGCAACAATTGTAATGTAGCAGCTTGGGGTAATTATGATAGCGGTAGAGTGGCTACCTGGAAAAATATTTACGATAAAATACAATCCGTTTCAACAGGGGCCTATTGTATTTTGGAAATGTTTGCTGATAATTCAGAAGAATTGGTGGAAGCCAATTATGGTATGATGTTATGGGGAAATTTAAACAGCAACTTTAATCAGGCTACTATGGGGTATAGTAATCCATCATGGGATATCAGTTATGGCGTTTACACCAACAGAGGTTATAGTCAACCCAATTTAATTACGTATATGGAAAGCCATGACGAGGAGCGATTGATGTATAAAAATGAGCAATATGGCAACAGTAATGGAAGTTATAATATAAAAGACACGGCAACCGGATTAAAGCGAAATGCCATGGCTACTGCATTATGGGCAATGATACCCGGCCCCAAAATGTTGTGGCAATTTGGAGAACTAGGGTATGATTACAGTATTAATTATTGTATGTCAACGAACACAGTTGACCCATCCGGCACTTGCAGAACAGACCCAAAACCTTTGCGATGGGATTACTTAACCCAACCCAACCGTTTGGCATTGTATAATGTATATGCCCAACTGTTTAAGTTGCGTACTAATCCTATATACAGTTCAACTTTTGCTTCGCCCAAAAATATCAGCTACAACTTAGGTAATGCTTTTAAACAATTAATTGTAACCGGCGATTCATTAAGCGTTGTGTTTGTTGGAAATTTTGATGTTAATCAGCAATCCGCTACCGTTACTTTCCCAAGTGCCGGTACTTGGTACAGCTATTTAACCTCTAAAACCATTACCGCATCCGGTGGTGCTGATAATATTACTTTACAACCGGGCGAATATTATGTTTATACCAATAAGAATGTCAATAATACCGTTGTAACAGCTATTCCGCCTATTACCAATCCATTAGAGAATATGCAACTTCAGGTAATGCCCAATCCTGCAGGAGCTAATGCAACAGTACAATTTCAATTGCCAGTGAGCGGTAATGCACGGATTGATGTGTATAATATTGAAGGTCAATATATGGCCAACATTTGGAATGGGTTTAAACCAAAGGGAATACAAACCATTTCGCTTTACAGCAACAATTTTACGAATGCTGCTTTGCCGAATGGATTGTATTTTATTGTATTGGAACAAAATGGAAATAGAAAAGTGCAAAAATTTTTACTAGCAAAATAAATTTTTTACTACTTAAACAACAGAAAACATACAACTATGAATTTAAAACGACTGCTTGTTGCTGTAACGTTGGCTATGTTTGCCTTTAGTGTGCCTGCGTTAGCACAAAACAAGGAGGTTACCGGAAAAGTAACCGATGTAAAGGATGGAAGTCCTTTAGCAGGTGTAACCATTGCTGTTGCCGGAACGCAGATAGCTACTGCTACTGATGCCAATGGAGTGTTTCACTTAAAAGTTCCTGCCGATGCCAAAAAGCTTACCATTTCCAGTATTGGCTATGCTACTCGAGAAGTAGATATTGAAACGGGTGAAATGAGTATTGCTTTATCACCAGTTAGTACTTCTTTAAATGAAGTTGTAGTAATTGGTTATGGTACCAGCCGAAAAAAAGATTTAACAGGCTCTGTAATTAACCTTACTGCCAAAGATTTTAACAAGGGAAGTATTACAACGCCCGAACAATTAATTATGGGTAAAGCAGCCGGTGTTCAAATTACCTCAAATGGCGGTGCGCCCGGAGCCGGAAGTACCATTCGTATTCGTGGTGGTGCTTCATTAAATGCCAGTAATGACCCATTAATTGTAATTGACGGAGTTCCCTTGTCGAACAATCAAATCTCAGGTCAAGCCAATCCGTTATCATTAATTAATCCCGATGATATTGCTAGTTTTACAGTATTAAAAGATGCATCGGCTACTGCTATTTATGGTGCAAGGGGTTCAAATGGTGTAATTATTATTACTACTAAAACCGGTTCATCAGGTAAGCCTAAGTTTAGTTTTACTTCTCAATTACAGGTTTACACACCAACCAAAGAAGTGCCTGTGCTAAGTCCATCACAATTTAGATCATATGTAAATGCTAATGGTACACCGGCTCAAATTGCTTTAATGGGAAATGCGAATACCGATTGGCAGAAACAAATTTATCATACAGCTTTGGGGCAGAATAATGAATTAAGTGTATCCGGAGCTTTAAAGAATATGCCTTATCGAATTTCTGCAGGCTTTTTAAATCAAGATGGCATTTTAAAAACCGATAATTTAAAAAGAACTTCTTTAAGCATCAACCTTAATCCTCATTTATTTGATAACCATTTAAATATTCAGTTTAGTGTTTTAGGTACCTACAGTCAAAGCCGCTTTGCTAACCAGGGCGCTATAGGTGCTGCTGTGAATTTCGATCCAACACAACCTGTTTATTCGGGTAGTAATCGGTTTGGTGGTTATTGGGAATGGTTAGATCCTACCTCTATAAGTGGTTTAAAAGGATTGGCGCCTCGTAACCCCATGGGTTTATTAATGATGCGTGATGATAAAAGCACTGTACAAAGAAGTATAGGTAGTGCACAATTCGATTATAAAGTACACTTCTTGCCCGATTTGCATGCCAAGTTAAACTTGAGTTATGACATTTCACAAGGAGAAGGTACAATATATGTGCCTGACAGTGCTGCATCCAGCTATAAAAGATTTGTAGATGCTAATGGTGTTTATCATAGTGGTGTAAATAACCAATACAAGCAAACCAATGCTAATACATTTTTACAGTTTTATTTGAATTATGTAAAGGACTTGAAAAATATACGCAGCCGTATTGACGTAATGGGTGGTTATGAATACAACGACTATTTAACTACCAACTATTATTACGCTGATTATTCTGCCAACGGTGTAAAAGCACCCAATTCAGATCCAACTTACCCATTTGATAAACCTGAGAATACCATCATTTCTTTCTTTGGTCGTTTAAATTATACTTATGCCGATAAGTATTTATTAACTGCAACATTCCGACGCGATGGTTCTTCTCGCTTCAGTCCTAATAACCGCTGGGGTAATTTCCCATCAGTTGCATTGGCATGGAAAATTAATCAAGAAAATTTCCTGAAAAATGTTAGAGCTTTATCCGATCTTAAATTAAGGGCCAGTTATGGTATTACCGGACAGCAAGATGGCATAGGTAATTATGATTATATATCATATTACAGCTTAAGTAATGCTACTGCTGAATATCAGCTTGGTAATACTTATTATCAAATGTTCCGTCCCGGTGGTTATTATGCCAATAGAAAATGGGAACAAACAGCTACTACAAACGTAGCACTTGATTATGGATTCTTTAATAATCGCATTACCGGTAGTATTGAGTACTATTATAGAAAAACTACCAACTTGCTGAATTTAATTAACCAACCTGCAGGTACCAATTTCTCCAACCAAATAGTTGCGAATGTTGGCGATATGCAAAACCAAGGTGTTGAATTTAGCATTAATGGAACACCTATTCGTACCAAAGATTTAGAATGGAATGTTGGTTTTAATATTACTTACAACCAAAATAAAATCACAAAACTTACCATTTCTAATGATCCCAACTATCCGGGCAACTTGTTTGGAGGTATTTCAGGTGGAACCGGTAATACTATCTTAATTAACTCGGTAGGTTATCCACGTGGATCCTTTTATGTATATAAACAGATTTATGATAAAAATGGTAAACCCATTGAAAATTTGTTTGCCGATTTAAATCGTGATGGTATTATTACTGCAAGCGATTTGTATCGCTATAAATATGCTGACCCTAAAGTATTCCTTGGCTTTAATTCCAACCTGAATTATAAAAAATGGAATGGTGGTTTTTCATTACGTGCTAACATTGGCAACTACTTGTATAACAACGTTGCCTCTAGCACCGGTACTATGAAAAACATTTTAAATCCGTTAGGTTATTTAAGCAATGGTTCAGTTGATGTATTAAATACCAATTTTACCGGAACCGGTACTAACTACTACTTATCCGATTACTATGTACAAAATGCATCATTCTTAAGAATGGATAACATTTTTGTAGGATACAATTTTGGAAAGGTAATTAACAAGAAAGTGGGATTACGTTTAGGTGCAAGCGTGCAGAATGTTTTTGTGATTACTGATTATAAAGGCACTGATCCGGAAATTTCAGGTGGTATAGATAATAACTTCTACATCAGGCCAAGAACCTTTGTGTTAAACCTGAATTTAGATTTTTAATTCCATTCAAAATATTTATAAATATTGTTTAATATGAAAACGAATTTATTGAAAATAACTATGGTAGGGTTAATGGCAGCAGGTATCATTACCTCCTGTACCAAGAAGCTGGACCTTACGCCTACCAATGGTATTACTGCCAATCAGGTATTTAGTACCACACAGGGATATCTTGAAGCGGCTGCCAAAGTATACGGTAGTTTTGCTTTAACCGGAAATCAAGGCCCGGCCGGCAGTGGTGATATACAAGGCATTGATGAAGGTACTTCCGATTTCTTTCGCTTGTATTGGAATGCCCAAGAGTTAAGTACCGATGAAGCTGTTGTAGCTTGGGGCGATCCAGGTGTTCAAGATTTTCATGTAATGAACTGGACTTCTAATAATCCTATGTTGCAGGGTTTATACTATCGTTCATTTTATCAAATTACTTTATGTAATAACTTCATTAATCAGGCTTCCGATGCTAATTTGGCTGCCAGAGGTATTACAGGTAATGACGCTAGTAACATTCGCAACTTTAGAACAGAAGCACGATTCTTGAGGGCTTATCAGTATAGTGTGTTAATGGATTTGTTTGGTAATCCACCCTTTGCTACTGAAAATGATCAAATTGGTTCATTCTTACCTAAGCAAATTAAGCGTGCTGATTTATTTAATTATGTAGAGTCTGAATTAAAAGCTTGCGATTCATTATTACCGCAAACCAATGATTACGGTCGTGTGAACAAAGCTACAGCTGAAGCATTGTTAGCTCGTATATATTTGAATGCGCAAGTTTATACCGGAACAGCTCGTTATACTGATGCTATTACTTATGCTACTAAAGTAATTAATGCAGGTTATAGTTTAGTATCTGACTATCGTTGGTTAATGCGTGCCGATAATAATTTAAATACCAGCGAATTTATTTTCACCATTAATTATGATGGATTAAAAACACAAAACTATGGGGGGTCAACTTTTGTATGCCATGGTTCTGTGGGCGGTAGTATGAATGCCGGTGATTACGGCTTAGATGCAGGTTGGGCCGGTATGCGCACCACTAAAGCATTTGTAAACCTTTTCCCCGACCCAAGCGGTAACACCGATCAACGTGCCGAGTTTTATACAAATGGTCAGAATTTAGACATTAATTCATTAACCACTTTCACTGATGGTTATGCTATTCAAAAGTTTATTAATAAAACTCGTCCCACTACGCCTAATGTATTAACATCAGGTAATAACGGTTCTAATCCCACTTTTGCAGATGTGGATATTCCCTTGTTCCGCTTGCCTGAAATGTATTTAATTTATGCTGAAGCTGTGTTGCGTGGTGGAACCGGTGGTAGCGTATCACAGGCATTAACTTACATTAATCAATTACGTACACGTGCTTACGGTGGAAGCACTGCCGGAAATATTGGTACACCTGATTTAACACTCGACTTTATTTTAGCTGAACGCGGACGTGAATTGTATTGGGAAGGTTTTAGAAGAACGGATTTAATACGTTATGGCTATTTCACTACATCGAATTATTTATGGCCTTGGAAAGGTGGCGTGCCAACAGGAACATCTGTAGGCAGTTTCAGAAACCTTTATCCATTGCCTTCTTCCGATGTTTCATCTAATACCAATTTAGTGCAAAATCCAGGATATTAATTTTTAGATGTTTAACATTCAACAAAATGTTAGTTGATTGTAAAAAACACAGAAATTAATCTTGAAAATAAAAGGTACGATAATAGTTACAAACTTTTTAAAACATAAAAAAATGAAAACAATATTTGCCAAACTCTTACTATTCGGTATAGCGGTGGCCTTGTTTGCATCTTGCAAAAAAGATGATGCCATTGATACCTTTCAGGGAGGCACAGCACCTGTGTTAACCGCATCGGTAACAGGTAATATTCCATTAAGTTATGCAACTGCTAATAATACGGCATTCACACTTAACTGGACAAATCCTAACTATATGTTCACTTCGGGCATTAGTTCACAGAACGTAAGCTATTTAATTGAAATAGATACAACGGGCTCTAACTTTACGAATCCTAATCGTCAAATGCTATCCGTTAGCCCTGATTTGAGCATTACTTTTACTCAAAGTCAGTTTAATGATTATTTATTAAATCAGTTGGGCTTGGCTGCAGGTGTACAACACAATATTGAAATAAGAGTTACTTCTTCTATCAATTCAGTAAAAGCCACCAATTTGATTTCTAATGTATTGAAGTTTACGGCTACGCCTTATGCTATTCCTCCTAAAGTACAACCGCCTACTTCGGGCCAACTTTATTTAATAGGGGGCGATCCTAAATTAAATTCATGGGGTAATCCTGTTCCTACTCCTGGTTTACAATTTACTCAAGTAACACCTACTTTGTATACCATAACTGTGCAAATGAGTGGAGGGGATAATACAACTTCCAATAACCAATATTTATTTATACCGGTTAATGGTAGTTGGTCACATAAATATGCTACTAATTCATCTTTAAATCCTACTGAAACCGGTGGCGGATTTGGATTTGATTTAAGTGACAACTTCCCTGGCCCTTCACAACCTGGAACTTACACCATTACTGTTGACTTCCAAAAAGGAAAATATACGGTAGTGAAACAATAAACATTTTTTCTAAAGTTAATTATTAATACGAAAAAATTTAAATATGAAATCAATTTTCAAACTCAGTTTTCTGGCCATGTTGCTGGCAGTAGTGTTTACTGCTTGCGATAAGGTAGGGGCGTTAAAAGTGTATGCTCCTGGTACGCCTGTTACACTAAGCGTATCATCTACTAGCATTGCGCCTGCCGTTGCCGATTCCAATAATGTAGTGTTGACTTTAAATTGGACAAATCCCAATTATTCTGTAGATACTTCTAATGTGAAATATATTATAGAGATAGATTCATCTGGTCGTAATTTTGCTAAAGAAGTTACAAGGGTTGTAAATGTTAGTCGCACTTATTCATTTACTGCGAAAGATTTGAATAATATCTTATTAAGCTTGGGCTTTGCTTATAATACCAAGTACCCTGTTGATATTCGCATTACCTCATCTTTTGCCAATAATAATGAGCAATTAAAGTCTAATGTGGTAACCATTAATTTTACTACTTATGTGGTACCTCCCAAAGTAACACCTCCTGCTTCAAAAACCTTATTCTTGGTAGGTAGTGCTACAGCAGGGGCTTGGGGAAATCCGGTACCTGTTCCGGCACAACAATTTAAAATGTTAGATTCTGTAACTTATCAAGGTAACTTTTATTTAAATGGAGGACAAGAATATTTACTATTGCCGGTAAATGGCGATTGGAGTAACAAATACTCAGTTGCCGATAAAACTGTTCCGGGTTTAAGTGCCGGAGGTAGTTTTGGGTTAAACCTAAGCGACAACATTCCGGGACCGGCTAATACAGGTATATATACTATTACCGTTGATTTTCAGCACGGTACTTTCTCGGTATCATTGGTTCAACAATTTGGCCTATTATGGGTGCCTGGCGACTATCAAGGTTGGACACCTGCTACTGCTCCTAATTTAGGTTCTCCTAAAAATGATGGCAATTACGATGGTTATATAAACATTCCTGCCGGAGGAACCTATCAATTTAAATTAACCACTACACCCGATTGGAGTAATGCCTTAGGCGATGGTGGTGGCGGTACACTTAGCCCAAGTGGAGGTAATTTAACAGTTCCTGGCCCGGGTTATTATCACATTGTTGCCAACACCAATAACAATACCTGGTCAGCAACAGCAACTACCTGGAGTGTAATAGGAAGCTTTGCTGCAAGTGGATGGAGTAATGATATTCCGCTAACATACGATGCAGGTAGTAATACCTGGAGTGCTACAATTACTGCAGCAGCAGGTGATCAATTTAAATTCCGTGCCAATAACGACTGGGCCTTGAATTACGGTGATACAGGTGCAGATGGAAGCCTTGATGCCGGCGGTGATAATATTAACCTTACCGCGGGTTCACATAAAATTATTTTATACTTAACCGGTGCAGGTTATTATACCTATACAATTCAATAGTTATTCCTTGTTAAATCAAAATAAGGCCGGGTTGATTAGAACCCGGCTTTTTTTATGCCTAAAACAAATTAAATATCTTGTTTATTGCAAAACATTTTATTCTTGTTGTATACACGGCAATTAAACATTGCTTACATTGCAAATATTAAATAAATACTATGCTGTATTCAATGACCGGTTATGGAAGAGTAGAACAAACAATTGGAGATAAAACTTTTATTGTAGAATTACGCTCTTTAAATGGTAAGCAGTTTGATTTGCGTTTACAAATGCCTGCTATGCTCAAACCTTTTGAGTTTGACATTAGAAGTTTATTAAGCGAATCACTTGAGCGCGGAAGCATTGAATGCATCATTAATTTAAAACAGAATGGCGGGGCTAAACCTGTAACCATCAATACTGACCTGCTGAAAGTTTATTATACATCGGTAGTGCAAATTGCACACGAATTGAATGCAGAAGCCGATCATTTATTAGCTGCAGTTTTACGTTTGCCGGAAGTGGTAGTAAATACAACAGAAGTAATGACCGAAGCAGAGTGGCAGCATTTTAAAAAAATTTTAGAAGCCGCCATTCAGCAATTAAAAAAACATCGTTTGCAAGAGGGGCAATCTATTGAAAAAGACTTGCTACTCCGCCTTAGTAATATTGAAGGGCAGCAACATATTATTGCCGAGTTAGAACCGCATCGTCGAAAAAAAATAAAAGACAATATTGTAAAATTGTTGGAAGAAGCAGTAGGCAAGGATAATTATGATGCTAATAGGTTGGAGCAGGAGTTAATATATTATATTGAAAAAATTGATATTAGTGAAGAGCAGGTTCGCCTGCAAAATCATTGCCACTATTTTAGAAGCATAATTGAAAGTAAAGAAGAGAGTAGTAAGGGCAAAAAACTTTCTTTCTTATTGCAGGAATTTGGAAGAGAAATTAATACAACCGGTTCAAAAGCTAATGATGCGGCAATTCAAAAATGTGTGGTATTAATGAAAGACGAATTGGAAAAGGCAAAAGAACAAGTATTAAATGTGTTGTAATTGCTTTTTGTATGAATTCAAATGAATAGTTCCTTCCATAAAAAATATTCTACAAACCCATGAAGCATCGTTACATTTTTCTTTTTATTGGTTTAATGGTATTTTGGGCCTGCACTTCCTTAAATGTGTTTGAAAAATCAGTGCCATTTTCTAATCATGCTTGGAGTAGTACCGATACGCCTACCTTTCATTTCAATATTACTGACACCAATTCATTGTATAATTTATATGTAGTGTTTAGGCATGAAGATGCTTATCGATACAAAAATGTTTGGTTACATATTACAGTTCACGATCCCGATTCTACTTATAGCTTTAATCGTGAATTTACGTTGGCCAATAGTGCAGGATGGTTAGGTACTGCCATGGATGATATTGTAGACCACCGATTGCCATTTAATGCAGTGCCGGCTAAGCTAAAAAAGGGGGAATACTCTTTTACCTTACAACAAATAATGCGTGAAGACCCTTTACAACACGTGCTCAATGCAGGCATTCGAATTGTAAAAATTGCACCATGAAGCTTACCTTCAAACACAGACTAATTATAGTAAGTATTGTATACTGGGTATTATTATTGTACATTCTATCAGCTTTGTTATGGTGGTTCATAGCATTGAATCATCAAAACGATGCAATGGCAACACTTAAACTGCAAGAAGTAAATACTACCGAACAAGATTACTTAAAAAAGACTGCCGATATTCTTCGCGAAAAGCAACGAAAAACAGCACAATACATTGGTGAAGGATTAACATTCTTGGCCATTATTTTAATTGGTGCCGCTTATGTTTATAGGGCAACGCGCCGACAAATTAAGTTGGCACAACAACAGCAAAATTTTATGATGGCAGTTACACACGAACTAAAAACACCCATAGCTGTTGCCCAATTGAATTTAGAAACATTACAAAAACGGAAATTAGATCCATCAATACAAGAAAAGCTAGTCACTAATACCCTGCAAGAAACCAATAGACTAAATACTTTATGTAATAATATTTTATTTACCTCACAATTAGAAAGTGGGCATTATCATGCAAGTCCGCAAAATGTAAATTTTTCTGATTTGGTACAAAATGCGGTTAAAGATGCCACTGCACGATTTGCAGGAAGAACAATTGTAGCAGATATAACCCAAAGTGTAAACATAATGGGCGAGCCTTTGTTGTTACAAATGCTTATAAATAATTTAATAGAAAATGCTTTAAAATATTCACCAAAGCAGGCATCGGTAACCGTACAACTAAAACAACAAAATCAACATGCCGTAGTAGCTGTAATAGATGAAGGAATGGGTATTTCGGCAGAAGAAAAGAAAAAAATATTTCGAAAATTTTACAGAACCGGCGATGAAAATGTACGAAGCACAAAGGGTACCGGGTTAGGGTTATATCTATGTAAGAAAATTGCACAACAACACCATGCTACTATTCAGGTGTTGGATAATTTACCCAATGGTAGTATTTTTAAAGTAATTTTTGCTATTGCATAAAATGTAATCATTCAATTAACTTTTTTTCAATGCCCACAAAAGCAAGCATATTATTGGTAGATGATGAAGAAAATTTGCATGAAGCTTTAAAATTAAATTTGGAAATAGAAGGCTATACCGTAACCTCAGCTTATAATGGCAGCGATGCTTTAAAAGCTATTGCTAACGAATACTTCGATTTAATTATTCTGGATGTAATGATGCCTGAAGTAGATGGAATAAGCGTTGCAGAAACTGTTAGGGTAAATAACAATGATGTACCAATTTTAATGTTAAGTGCTAAAAATACCGGCGCTGATCGTGTATTGGGTTTAAAAAAAGGGGCAGATGATTACTTAACCAAACCCTTTAATTTAGAAGAATTACTGCTGCGTATTGAAAAACTTATTGAAAAAAGCAAAAAATTACAAGTAAAAGAAACAGTAGCAGATGTGTATGAGTTTGGACAAAATAAAATTGACTTTAAAGCACAGGAAGCCATTACAGCAAATGGTAACAAAGTTGATTTAAGTAAGAAAGAAGCAATGTTACTTAAACTGTTAATTGAAAATAAAGGCGAAGTGGTATCACGAGAAAAAATATTACAGGTAGTTTGGGGTTATAATGTGTATCCTACTACGCGTACTATTGACAATTTCATTCTTAATTTTCGTAAATATTTTGAAGCGGATAGTAAAAATCCAAAATACTTTCATTCGGTTCGTGGAGCTGGGTATAAGTTTACGCCGGATGAATAAATAAAATTTTTAGCTGTTCGGCTACATCGTACCTATTGGCATTGCTTTGAGGAGCATATAAAGCACTATTGCATGCTGCACATAATTCTTGCAGCGCTTCTTTTCTGCCGTTGTCTTTTTCAATACTTATTTCCTTTTCCAGCATACTAATTACTGCCTTAAAAAAGGCAATATCATCCGGAATAGTTAGCAATTCGTAAATACTTTCGGGTTTGGCAGGTTCTATTAAGTTGTTGGGTACAACTGTATCAGCCTGTTGAATATCAGTTTTAATATTAATCACATTATTGTTGCTGATTAGATTTGGTGTAGTATTTTTTTCTTTTTTGTAAAAAATCCACCAGCCTATGGCTAATATCAGTCCAATGCCGGGTATAATCCAAATGTATCGGCTATTGGTGTTTCCCTCTGAATATAGATCCGGATTAATAAAGTTTTTTAAAGGCGGATTCACTTTTATTTCAATAGGGGTAGTTTCAATAGTTGTGTAACTGCCAGTTTCTGTATTGTAAAAATTATAATGAATGGCAGGTATAACGGTAGTGCCTTGTTGTTTGCAAGTAAAAGGGATACTGAAAGTTTTACTGCCTGCAGCAGGATATACTAGTTTGTTTACGTCGGTTTCTTCTGAGCTATTAAAGTGCTCAACGCCTTTAGGCCACTGTACTTGCGGTAAGGTAACAGATGAAAAATTACCCGATCCGGTTACTTCAATAATTAATTTATTGACATCACCGGCCGTATCAGTTTTTTTATCCACTCTTGCATTAATTGTAAAGTTGCCAATGGCGCCGCTAAAATTAGCAGTTCCTTTATAGGTTGGCAGATTTGTTACATTAATTTGAGCAGGTTCACTACTGCAAATGCTGCTGTATTCAAATGTTTGTTGTACGGTATTGTTATTTACGCGATAAAAATTTACGGTGTTTTCAACTTTCGCTATTCCTAAATTTATGGTACCGGCTGTTAGTGGTATTAATTGTACTTTTCGAATAATATAAGTACTGTACTTTTTACCATTCAATAATTTTGTTTCCGAACGTAAATCTTGCGTAGTCATTTCATAAACAGTACATCCATTAAAAACGGGTTGTTGTACTAATTTTGAAGAAGTACGTAAGCGGCTGTACAAAGTGTATGTTACTAGAATAGGCTCACCTACTACACAATTAGTTTTACTGGCTTCAACCCGAATAAAAATATTGTCCTTCATTTTTTTGGCCACATCTTCCCCTGGTAATATTATGGCATTACGTTCTGTTTCAGTTGGTTCATCTGTAACATCGCTTTCAAAAAAACCACCGGGCATTTGTAAGCCCGCTTGTTGTTGCCTTCCTGCGGGAATATTTTTTTGTACTAAAATAGTAATGGGTTTGCAACGGATGTTGGTTGACGAAAGGTGTAGCTCCCCGGCTGGAATTTCAATATTCCCGGTTTTTAAAGGTTGTAATTCATAGCTAATAGTAGTTTCTGTTTTTTGATTGCCATTTATGGAAACATGTTGTATTTGAAAAAAAGGACCTGAGATAATACGCCAATTGTTGAAAACCGGCGCTACCCAATTGTTCATACTTGCTTCGCCTTTATAAGTATAACTTACCTGTAGCGTTTCTTGCAGGCCAATGGTGTTATAGGGTGTATTAATTTCAAAGTTACTTTGAGCCAACAACGAAACCGGTAAGAGTAAAATTAATACAATAGGCAAACTATATTTAAATAGATAACGCATAAGTGCCAAACAAATATAAAACCTTAGCCCTGGGTTTTTGCAACCTGTGGGTTAATATGGGGTTAAAACATAACGCACAATAATGTATGTTTGTTAAAAATATAGGCCATGATTTTGGAAAGTTTATTAGAATTTTTAGAACCTGTACCCATACATGCCATTGTCAACGAGCAATCATTTGCTGAAACTCAAATTGGCGGTCAAATTGATATGTATGTCGCTGATGGCCCTTTGCCGGAAATTAAAAATGCAGATTTAGTTATCATTGGTTGTAATGATATGCGTGGCGCTGGTATCCATAGTAGTCATTCAAGTGCAGACGCAATTAGAGAGGCATTTTATCCTTTATTTTATTGGCATAAAGAGGTTAAACTGGCCGATTTAGGTAACGTTAAAATTGGTGCAACATTGGCCGATTCCTATGCAGCTTTAAAAACTGTTGTGAAGGAAATGATTGCTGCAGGTAAAAAAGTTGTTGTAATAGGGGGCTCACACGATCAAACCCTTGGCTTATATCAAGCTTATGCCGAAACTGAAACCATTATTGAAGCAGTTTCTGTTGATGCAGTAATTGATCTAAATATGGATTCGCCTGCGCCAGCCGATCATTTCCTTATTCAAATGCTTACAGAGGAGCCTAATTATTTAAAGCATTATAGCCATATTGGTTTTCAAAGCTATTTAACACATCCTAACATGCTTCAAACCATTGACAAGCTAAGGTTTGATTGTGTGCGGGTAGGTAAGAGCAAAGAAGATTTGAATGAAATGGAACCCATTATAAGAACCGCAGAATTATTTACATTCGATATTTCTGCTATTCAATATGCACATGCCCCGGCCAATTGGCTTACTCCAAACGGGTTTACCGGTGAAGAGGCTTGCAGCCTGATGCAATTTGCAGGCATGAGTAATTCCGTTAAAGTAGTTGGTGTTTTTGGATATAATGTAGCTAACGACATTCACAATTTAACCGCCAAACAAATTGCACACATGTTGTGGTATTTGTTAGATGGTATATTGAAAAGCAGGCATGAAGCAGATTTCAATGAATCTGAAAATTTTAAACAATATCACTTAGCATTTGCTGAATTTGATACAGTCTTCTTGCAAAGCAAAAAAACAGGTCGTTGGTGGATGCAAGCTTACGATGGTAAATTTATTCCTTGCAGTAAAACTGATTATATTTTAGCATGCACCGACGAAATACCGGAACGTTGGTTGCGTTATGCTGAAAGAATGTAACACTATTCAATACCAAATTTTGTATGCTATGCAAAAAATTAAAACATTAATTACACTCAGTTTTGCTGCCATTACTTTTTTTGCATGTGTAACACATAAAAAAATTCAAGCAAAACCGGTTAGCCCTTTAATTAGCAATTCAACCAATGTAGTCAATAATGTAGTCAATCCGGTTTTTACTATTGATTCTTTGTTAAACAATGCTGCATTAAAAGGAGCTCAAGTGGGTATTTGCATAGCTGATGCATCAAACGGCAATAATTTAGTGCAATACCAGGCCGATAAATACTTTATTCCGGCAAGTAATATGAAGTTGTTAACCTGCTTTGCCGCCATGCGTTATTTGGGTGATAGTTTAACCGCATTTCGATATGTAAACAAAGGGAATGATTCTATTGAGCTGGAACCTAACGGTGATCCTACTTTTTTGTTGTCAGACTTCCCTATTCAGCCTGCATTCAATTTTTTAAAACAACAAAAAAAGATTGTTATAACTACGCAAAATTGGAAGGATGCAGCCTTAGGCGCCGGTTGGGCATGGGATGATTATACGGAAGATTATATGGCTGAACGTTCCTGTATGCCTATTTATGGTAACGTGGCCACATTTGCGTATAAAAAAGTAATGCCGGCTTATTTTCAAAATAATATTTCAAATCCTTACCGTATCAATTCTCGTTTTTATACTATTAAACGTGGTATTGGCGATAACAGCTTTGAAATGCTTCCTGCTTACAAAGAAATAAGAGATTTGCAAGTGCCATTTTTTACCCAACAAAAAAACTTATTGTCGCAACTATTATATGATACTTTACATGTATCTGTTAGTGAAGCTAATTTCAAATTGAATCGTTTGCCGGATGTGCAAACAGTAAAATCGCAGGCTACCGACAGCATGCTGAAAATTATGATGCACCGCAGTGATAATTTCTTTGCTGAACAAAGCCTATTAATGGTAAGCAATGAGTTATTAGGTGAAATGAATGATAAAAAAATTATTGCGAAATTATTAGAATCAGATTTTGCTGCTTTGCCTCAAAAACCCAAATGGGTTGATGGCAGTGGCTTAAGCCGTTATAATTTAATTACCCCTGCCGATTTGGTGGCCGTTTTGCAACAAATGAAAACCAACTTTGGTATGGCCCGTATTGCTGCTATTTTGCCAACGGCTAATGCAGGAACACTTAGTGGTCATTATAAAAATTTTGCAGGTAACTTATTAGCTAAAACAGGAACATTAAGTAATCATGTTTCAATTAGCGGCTTTGTAACTACTGCAAGTGGAAAGCCTATTATATTTTCAGTTTTGGTGAACAACCATGTTAGCAGTGCCGCTGCAGTTAGAAATGTAGTTGAAAAATATTTAACTGCGTACATTCAATCTAATTAATGCATTATTCATTCAGTTTTTTCTCATTGTAGAAAATTTGAAAAGAATGAATGTCAGCCAAATATTTCAAACATAATTTTTCAAAAAAATTGCATGACGCTTAAATCATTTTTTTCATTTGCTGCAGGGTTTGTTGTGCTGTTTTATTTATACCATTTTCCTGAATTCTTTAATTCCTTTTGGATTTCAGCTGTTTTTAAAACAATGGTATTAGTAGCTGCATATATTATTGCTCGTATGCAAGGATGGAAGGGATGGGAAGGGTATGGATTGGGTAAAATAAAACATCGTTGGTTGTTTTTGGTGGGCGGGTTATGCATTGGTATTTTATTTTTTAGTTTATCGTGGTTGGCATCCATACTGTTTCAATTTGAAACAATAACGAAAGTGCAGGTATGGCAACAATGGATGATGCAACTGCCTCAAATCATGCTCATTACTTTTATTCCTTCTTTAGCAGAAGATATATTAACTCGTGGTTATTGGTATGCCCATTTTTCATTTTTAAAGTCTTGGCATTGGGTATTGCTTTCGGCAATTGTTTTTGTGCTGAATCATATTTGGCGGTTGAATGATGGGTGGGCAGTTTTGAGTTATCTTTTTTTGTTAGGAATTGCTTTGGCCATTACTATCCGGCTTTCTCATTCATTGTGGCCCGCATTAGGAATACATTGGGGGGCTAATTTAGCTTATCAAACAATTGCAAGTTTTATTACCACTGAGAATAGGGTAGAGCATGCAGGTAGCACTTGGTTATTGGCAGCCGCTTGGGCTTTGTTAGTTGTTGTATTATTATTGATGATGCAGAAAAAAGCATTTAAAAAAAGTTTTCATGAAACCTCTGTTTCATAACACATTTTTCAAGGAAGCAGTTAATTGTTTTCACTGCTGCTAATTTTCAAAAAATGGTGTAATTAATTTTTCCCAAACATTCTGTCTAAGTAATCTTCTTTAAATTCTAAAAAAGTGGGACTGCCATTAATGGTATAGTTAGGTGTTGCACATTGCAGCAAGTCGCTTATAAGTTGTTGCATTTCGCTTTGCGATAAAGTTTTGCCGGCCTTAATGGCTTGTTGGCGACTCATGCAACGGATTAATTTTTCACGTTTGCTGAATTTTACATCGCTGCTAAAATGTTTAAACTGTTCAATCAACAATTCAATGGCTAATTTTTCATTTCCTTGTACTACATCGGCAGGTGTTCCTTGTATCACAAAAGTATTATTGCCAAAAGCTTCTAATTGAAAACCAATTTTTAGCAACTCAGGTATTAATTCACTTAAAAGGGTAGCATCGGCTGCTGATAATTCAATAGTAGAAGGAAACATGCTTTGCTGCACCGGTATAGGTTTTAGGTGCATGGCTGTTTGAAATTTTTCGTACAATATGCGTTCATGTGCCAGTTGTTGGTGTAGTAATACAAAACCACTATCAGTGGGCACGATAATATAGGTTTGATGCAATTGTACTAATGTTGCTTCGGGTAAAGGATTAAAGATGTGTTTTTTTTCGGGTGCCGGGTGCCATAACGACGTATCAGCGCCGCCAATATCAATAGGCAAAGCCTCAGTAGTTTCAAAAAATGACTGCCAGTTTTTTAATTCACTGTTCTTGTCTTTTTCAATAAAATGTGCCTGATGCTTTTGGGTAAAGGTTTTGTATAAGTTGGAAGCTTGGGTTTGTTGTTTTTGCTCATGTGTCATTGGCTTACTAACGGCATCCAATTGCTGTATATCTGCATTCAAAGAAAAATCTAATGAAGGTGCAATACTAAATTGTGCCAATGCATGTTTTACTGCTGCTTGCACAAAAGCATAAATAATTTTTTCATCTTCAAACTTAATTTCCTGTTTAGTAGGGTGTACATTAATATCAACTTGTGAGGGGTCCACATCAATATACAATACATAAGTTGGATAACTGTCTTTCGCAATTAAATTTTCAAATGCAGCGCTTACAGCATGGTTTAAATAGGCGCTTTTAATAAAGCGATTATTTACAAAAAAATATTGATCGCCACGCGTTTTTTTGGCTGTATCCGGTTTTCCCACAAAGCCATACACGTTAAGATAGTCGGTTTCTTCTTTAACAGCAACTAATTTGGCGTTGTATTGATTACCCAAAACCTGCACTATTCGCTGTTTTAATGAACCCGCTTCCAAATGAAAAACTTCCTGACCGTTATGAGTTAAACTGAAAAATATTTGCGGAAATGCCATTGCTACACGAATAAACTCATCAATAATATGACGCATTTCTGCAGCATTGCTTTTTAAAAAATTTCTTCGAGCCGGTACATTAAAAAACAAATTCTTCATGCTAATGCTGGTGCCCGGATTACAAGCACAAGGTTCTTGCTGTAACACTTTACTGTTTTCTATGCACAAATAAGTGCCAAATTCACTTTCGGGTTGGCGGCTTTTAATTTCAACTTGAGCTACAGCGGCTATGGAGGCCAATGCTTCGCCTCTAAAACCCATTGTTTTTATATGAAATAAATCATCAATAGCTTTAATTTTACTGGTGGCATGCCGTTCAAATGCCATTCGGGCGTCAGTTTCGCTCATGCCACTGCCATTATCAATTACCTGAATTAAACTTTTGCCGGCATCTTGTACAATCAATTGAATTTTTGTTGCACCGGCATCTACGGCATTTTCCAACAATTCTTTTACGGCACTTCCGGGCCTTTGAATTACTTCACCGGCGGCTATTTGATTGGCAATATTATCGGGTAACAATTGTATTTTATCGCTCACAACACTTCAACATTTTGAAGCGGTAAAATTAAACTTTATTTAGCAGCCATCACCCATGTTTTTGGTACCTTTGTGCACCTTTTTATTAACAGGCTTTGTTTATTATAAAGCTCTGGGTCATCAATTTTATCATTTAAACAATTTATGTATGCAGGAAACGATAGTTGCCAATGCAAATATTGAAAAGTTACCCCGCCATTTTTTACCCGCCGATTTTACGGTTACTACCTGGGAGTTATTAGAACCCTATTTTGTAAACCTAAAAGAGCGTTCCATTAATAATGTAGCTGAGTTGGAAGATTGGCTTCGCGATGTTAGTGAGTTAGAAGCAGTAGTAAGTGAAGATGCCTGCTGGCGACAAATTAAAATGACTTGCGATACTACCAATCCTGCATTAGAAGAGGCTTACAATTTTTTTGTAATGGAAATTCAACCCAAAATTCAGCCTTATGCCGATGCGTTGAACAAAAAATTAATTAATTCACCCTTTGTTAATGAATTAGATCAAAAGCAATATTTCACCTACTTACGTTCCGTTAAGAAAAATATTGAGTTGTTTCGCGAAGCCAATATTCCCATTCAGGCTGAATTAGGAGTATTGCAACAACAATATGGGGTTATTGCCGGAAAAATGACGGTAGAAGTAGATGGCCGTGAATATACTTTGCAACAGGCTGCACAGTTTTTAGAAAGCAGTGATCGTTCTGTGCGAGAATCTGTTTATCGAAAAATTCAGGAAAGAAGATTGCAAGATAAAGATGCCATGCATCAGTTATATAGTCAACTGATTCAAAAGCGCCATCAGGTGGCACTCAATGCAGGTTTTGCCAATTACCGCGATTATAAATTTGTTGAATTAGGTCGCTTTGACTATACAAAAGAAGATTGTTTTCAGTTTCACGAAGCAGTGAAATTACATGTGTTACCCATTGTCAATAAAATTTATGAAAAGAAAAGGCAACAATTGGGTTTAGATACCTTGCGCCCTTGGGATACAGAAGCAGAACCGGCAGGTACACAACCCCTACGACCATTTAAAACTGGAAAAGAATTACTGGAAAAATCCGAAGCTTGCTTTCGTAAAATGAATCCCTTTTTTGCGGATTGTTTGGTAAAAATGGATCAATTACACCACTTCGATTTAGAAAGCCGCAAAGGCAAAGCACCCGGTGGGTATAATTGTCCTTTAGCTGAAAGTGGCGCACCTTTTATTTTTATGAATGCTGCCGGACAAATGAGTGATGTTACTACTATGGTGCATGAAGGTGGACATGCTATTCACTCGTTTTTAGCACACCATTTACCTTTATCTGCATTTAAAGAATACCCCATGGAAATTGCAGAGGTTGCCAGTATGAGTATGGAACTATTTTCAATGAGCCATTGGGATACGTTTTTTGATAACGAGGCCGATTTGAAACGTGCAAAAGCACATCAGTTAGAACGTACCATTACTATTTTCCCTTGGATTGCTATTATTGATAAATTTCAACATTGGGTTTACGAAAATCCCAACCATACTGTTGAAGAACGCACCGATAATTGGATGCGCATTTTAAAAGAGTTTTCAACTGATGCCATTGATTATACAGGTTTAGATGCTTACCGTGCTATTGGCTGGCAAAGACAATTGCATTTATTTGAAGTGCCATTTTATTATATTGAATATGGAATTGCACAATTGGGTGCTATTGGTTTATGGATGCAATACATACAAAACCCTGAGCAGGCTTTACAAAATTATATGCGTGCTTTAAGTTTAGGCGGCACCAAAACTTTACCTGAACTATATGCGGCTGCAGGTTTACAATTTAATTTGTCGCCGGCGCATATTAAAACATTAATGGAATTTGTGGATGCACAAATGGAAGCATTGTAGTATTCAACTATTCGTAAAATAAAAAAAGAGGCACGTTTTTCACACTGCCTCTTTTTTTTAGTTTAAAAATCAATCTATGCATTATCCTTTCCTTTAGGCAAATTAGGTTTATTAACGGGCTTGCCTTGCTGTTGAGGTCTGTTGCGATTATCGTTTTTATTATTGTTATTATTACGTTGTCTATTTTCGTTACGGTTATTATTATTGTTGCCGCGATTTCTGTTATCGTTGTTATTGGGTTGCCGCTGTTCATTGCTGCGGTTATCGCGGTTATCACGATTGTCGCGACGTTGTTCACCTTTGTTACGCTTATTAGTTTTTTCTAAGCTCTTTAAAGTAATTTGTCCAACAACATCTACAAATTGTGGTTCTATAGCTTTCGGTTTTCCGCTTACTACATCAACCGGTTCCAAATCATCAGGTAAAATATTTTGCGCATTCATTCGCTTTATTTCTTTTACCCGCTCAATGGTAAGTGGATAGTATTTACTTCCCCCTTCCATCATATACCACATCAAATTTTTAAAAATATCTTTTTTAATTAAAACGGCATTGCCTTTAGTAGTTTGCAACGTGTCAACATTTTCCGGAAAATGTTGTAATGCATCCAAATACGTATCCAATTCATAATTCAAACAGCATTTTAAACGACCACACTGACCGCTTAATTTGGTTTGATTAATAGATAAGTTTTGGTAACGAGCAGCAGTTGTATTAACACTTTTAAAATCTTGCAACCAGGTACTGCAACAAAGTTCGCGGCCGCAACTGCCAATGCCGCCCACTTTTGCAGCTTCTTGGCGAATGCCTATTTGCCGCATTTCAACTTTTAGTTTAAACTCAGCGGCATATAATTTAATTAGTTCTCTAAAATCAACCCTGTCTTCTGCAGTATAAAAAAAAGTAGCTTTTTTGCCATCGGCTTGTATTTCTACTTCACTCAACTTCATTTGTAAATTCAATTGCCTGGCCAATTCGCGGCTGCGAGCTTGCACTGCAGGTTCTCGATCTTTTTGATAATGATAGCTTTCTAAATCGCGTTCTGTGCTGCGGCGAAGAACTTTTTTTATATCGGGGTTCATTTCATCAACCCCTTTCTTTTTTAATTGCAAGCGCACCAATTCGCCGGTAAGGCTAACTTCACCCACATCAAAACCGGCAACCCCTTCAACAGTTACGTATTCCCCCTTTTCAAATTGCTGTAGAGAAGTATTTCTAAAAAACTCTTTTCTGCTGCCTTGTTTAAAGCTTACTTCAATTATTTTACAATCGGCATCGCTAAAAGTTAATGGCAGGTTTTGAAGCCAGTCATACACATTTAACCGATTGCAACCGCCGGTACTGCAACCGCCATTACTTTTGCAACCGCCTGGTTTTTTGGTGCCACATGATCCACATCCCATTATGTCGTTTTCATTTAAAAGTTCAACTAAATTAAAATACCGTAGAAAACTGAGCGTAGGAGGGGTATGTTACCAACAGCAGTTCCCTGTTCAACGCCTGTTGTGTCACTCACTTCAACGTTCATAACAATAGTGAGCTATGGCGTTCCTATACATTGGTAAGGCCTGATAAAATTATATAAGTACATCAAATACATCAGGTACAAATGCTATTTCCCCCTTCACACCTATCCACACAGGAAAAAAGGTACAACCCCACAATTTTCAGTTCTACAAATTCAAAAATAGGAAATTTATTGGCAATAGTGTTTAAACATGTAGGGTTACCTTGTTTTGAATAATAAATTGAAGCTTTATGGTTAAGGCCATAAACAACATTTTGGCATTGGCATTTCTTTCAATATAGTAAATGGCATTATCTAATTCATTTACAATGGCCTGCTGTTGACTAACGGAAGCAATTTTATTAAGCCTTTGTGCAAAATCGGCTTCGGCAGGTAAGTAATGCATGGCTTCTGTTCCCAATAACCTTATGTGTAAGCTTTCTTCCAATAAGTGAATGAAATATCGTAAAAACTGTTTTTGTTTTTCTCGCCCCGCCTTGGCAATTTCTTCCACAAACCTTAATTGCATACTTGGGCCGGCTTTTAAGGTGGCATTCAACCATTCTCGAAGCAAACTTTGCCAATCTGCGGCAGTATCTTGTATCATTTGTAAAGCCTCACGATAATTGCCTTCGCAAACTGCCGCAATTTGTGCTGCAGTGGTTTGAGCTAAACCGGCTTTTTGTACCAATGCATTTTCTATGTCATGCTTGTCTATCATAGGTACCCGAATTACCTGACAACGGCTAACAATGGTAGGTAATACGCCATCTTCTTGTTCGGCTACTAAAATAAACAACGTGTTGGCGGGTGGTTCTTCTATTAATTTTAATAATTTATTGCCTTCTTTGCCTAAGTATTCGGGCATCCACAACACCAAAACCTTGTATGCGCTTTCAAAACTTTTTAAATTTAGTTTGCGCATAATATCGTTACACTCTTCAGCAGTTATATTGCCTTGCTTATTTTCTGCACCAATAAATTGTAACCAATCATATACATTTCCATACGGATATAATTTTACAAATTCTTTCCACTCAGCAAAATAATCGGTGCTAATAGGTTTGTCGCCACTTTTTTTGGGTATTACCGGGTAGGAAAAATGTAAATCGGGGTGCATGAATTGAATAGCTCTATGAAAGGCCGGCAATGTTGTAATTTCATCCGGACCAATCCAGTTATTGTTACTACTTGGAGGGGCAGTTTCTCCAAATAAATCTATTCCATTGCTGTGGACGTTTTGTGCAGGTTGACTCACTACCCATTGTGCAAATGCAATAGCTAAAGGTAGGGCACCTGTTCCTTCTTTACCAACCATTAATAATGCATGGCCCAGCCTATTTTGCTGCACCATAGTTATGAGTTGTTGCTTTAAATCTGATTGTCCAATTACATCTTTCAGTTCCATGATGGGTACAAAATAAAAGGAAGATGCTTAAACAACATCTTCCTTTACAAAATATTTCCGGGTGGTGTTAATTTAGATACTTTAAAATTTCAGGACTATCGGGTGTAACAGTACTCGGGAAATAAGCCAATAATTTACCATGCTCATCAATTAAAAACTTGTTGAAGTTCCAGGTAATGGTGGCATCTAATACCCCGTTTTCTGATTTATTGCATAACCATTTATAGATAGGTGAAATATTGGGGCCTTTCACATCAATTTTTTCTGCTAAAGGAAAGGTAACGCCATAATTTTTTTTGCAGAATTGAACGATTTCATCGCTACTACCAGGTTCCTGATTGCCAAACTGATTGCAAGGGAATCCCACTATCACTAATTTGTCTTTGTATTTTTCATAGAGTTTTTCCAAAGCTTCATACTGTGGAGTAAATCCACACTTAGATGCGGTATTCACTATTAAAATTTTCTTGCCTTCATATTTGGCAAAATCAATGGTGCCTACGTTAATAGAAGGAACTTTGAATTGATAAATGGTGTTACTTTTCATTGTTGTAAATGAGGTTAAAGCAACTATGGCTGCAATGGTGAACAAATACTTCATGGTTAAAAGTTTTTGGTTTTAGATAATGCAAAAAACAATAACGGAAATTACTAACAATTGTTGGGGTTGAATGTTTAATTTTTAAATAAAACCTATAAAAGTGTATAGGCTACTGTAGCAATTTGCACGGAGGCTACCGGAACCGATAAAAGAGCATTACTACAAGCCTCTAATGTTGCACCGGTTGTAATTACATCATCCACCAACAAAATATTCTGTTGTTTTAATATTTCAGGTTCAACAATAGTAAAAGCGTCATTCATGTTTTCCCAACGCTGAACCCTGTTTTTTTGCGTTTGTGTCTGTGTAAACTTATTACGAACAATGACATTCGTATAAACCGGTTTTTGTAAAACTTCAGCTATACCTTTGGCAATGCAAGTTGATTGATTGTAACCTCGTAATTTTTCTTTTTTAGGATGCAAGGGTAAGGGAATAATGGCATCAATAGGTTGAAAGCGTTTGGAAATATTAAGTTGATGGCCTATTTGTTGCCCCAGCCAAACACCAACATCTTGCCGACCTTTATATTTTAATTGAAATAATAATTGTTGTACAAGTGATTGTTTGGTAAAATAAAATGCAGCTGCTGCTGCATCAATAGCTACTCTGCCATAAAAGCTTTGTTCAACGGGGTTATCGGCTGCTTCAAAAAAACCGGTTTGGGGTAATTGCATTAAGCATTGGGTACATAAAAATTGTTCGGGCATAATATCAGCATTACATCCAATGCAAGTATGCGGAAAAAATAAATGAACAAAATTTGTCCAATAATCTTTTACAATCGTCAACATGCTTTAAAAATAAAACAAATATGCTTTAAGCGGCACAAATGAATTTTTATGAATGAAAGTGTTGATTAAAAAAGTTGTTGATAAAGTTCTTGCACTTCGCTTAAAGCAACAATTTCAATGCTGTATTTTTTTGCTTGAATGGCTTTTTGATTATAGCGTGAAACAAAAATTTTTTCAAATCCCAATTTTTCAGCTTCGGCAATGCGTTGCTCAACGCGGTTTACTGCTCTTATTTCACCGTTCAATCCTACTTCTCCTGCAAAACAAATATGCGTCGGTAATGGAATATCTTCATACGAGGATAGTAAAGCAGCAATTAAAGCTAAATCAATAGAGGGGTCTTCAACTTTTAATCCGCCTGCAATGTTGATGAATACATCTTTAGTGCCAAATAAAAAACCGCCTCGTTTTTCTAATACAGCTAGCAATAATTGTAATCGTCTTAAATCAAATCCACTGACCGTTCTTTGTGGTGTACCATAAACGCTTTGTGTAACCAAAGCCTGCACTTCAATTAGTAAAGGCCTTATGCCTTCAACGGTTGCAGCTATGGCACTTCCGCTTAATGTATGTTCGCGTTGTGTTAATAAAATTTCAGAAGGATTGGATACTTCTTTCATACCGTCTCCGGTCATTTCATAAATACCCAATTCAGATGTACTGCCAAAACGATTTTTTAGTGTGCGCAATATGCGATAAGTATAATGGCGGTCGCCTTCAAATTGTAATACAGCATCAACAATATGTTCTAAAATTTTGGGTCCTGCAATGGTGCCGTCTTTCGTAATATGACCAATTAAAAATACAGGTGTGTTGGTTTCTTTTGCAAAGCGTTGAAATTCGGCAGTGCATTCCCGTATTTGCGATATACTGCCTGCACCCGCATCAATTAAATTCGATTGTAAGGTTTGAACAGAATCGACAATAACTAATTGCGGTTGCAATTTTTTTATTTCATTAAATATGGATTGCGTAGTTGTTTCTGTTAATAAATAAAAGGAAGGATGTTTTAACTGAATACGGTTGGCACGCATTTTAATTTGTTGTTCACTTTCTTCTCCACTAATATAGAGTACCGTTAAGTTTTGTAATGATAAACCAATTTGTAAAAACAAAGTGCTTTTGCCTATGCCTGGTTCACCAGCTACCAATACTATACTTCCTGGTACAATACCACCGCCCAAAACCCTATTTAGTTCATTGTTTGCAGTAATAATGCGTTCTTGTTCATTCGGATTAACTTCATCTAACGCTATTGCCTTGTTGTTGGTAGTTTGTTTGCTACCGTAATTTTGCCAATTTAGTTCAGGTTGATTATTTTTTTGAATTACTTCCTCAATAAAGGTGTTCCAATTATTGCAACTGGGACATTTGCCTAACCATTTTGCGCTTTCATAACCACAGTTGCTACAAAAAAATGCTGTTTTTATCTTACTCATCTTATTTCAAAGTTAATGGGCTGTAATTATTTGCTGTAATAAAATGTAGCAATGTTTAACAAACGCATACCTATTTAAAACGTCAATAGGTTTACTTCATTCTGATTTATTGCATTTGAATTTTTTAGTCAAGTGCAAATTTTAAGTAGCAATATATTTTTCAGATAGAAAGATGGTTGTTAGCGTTTTTGCTTAATGCATTTTTTTTCGATAGCATTTAATAAAATAGATGCAGATGACTTTGGCAATTTATATGGTATATTAACGCAAAAGGGCCAGCAATAAAGCCGACCCTTTTACTTACTAACCCATTAAATTCCACCACTAAATTACAATAATGGGGCAGATGGCAAAATATTTTTTGATGAAAAAGCCCTAAAACTTACCCACATACAAAAAAGGACCGGACGGGTGCAATTTTGGCATAAAGCCAAAATATAATACGACATAATGACTTTTTAATAAAAAAATTAAAAAGGATTGAATGTGGTTTGATTGTTATCTATAATTGGTTGTTAAGCATTGCAATTACACGCAAAAAGAAAAGATTATGAGATTTTTAAAAAATAATTGTTAATTTTTTTGGTTGAAAATTAACAAATAGCTAATTTGAACGGCAATATACCGTGATAAACGGATTAATTCACCAAAACTACACCAACATGAGAAAAAAATTATTGATGGTTTTCTCTGCCCTTTTGCTACTTTTTGCGGGTGTTCATGCCCAAACAGTAACAATTTCGGGTAAAGTAATTGACGATAAAGGCAAGCCAATTGATGGGGCCTCTATTGTTGACAAAAAAACAAAGCAAGGCACTTCTACTGATGCCGAAGGTAATTTTAAGCTGAACATTAAGGCGGGTTCATTAATTCAAGTTTCTAGTATTGGCTTCGCCAAGAGGGAAATAACTGTACATGGTAATGAAACTTTGAACATTACCTTGGTTCCGGAAAATGAGGATTTAAGTGAAGTGGTAGTTACCGCCTTGGGTATTAAACGCGAAAAGAAAGCGTTAGGTTATGCGGTTTCTACAGTTGGGAGTAAGGATTTGGAAGCTAGACCTGAGGGTGATATAGCTAGGGTATTAAATGGTAAAGCCCCAGGAGTAAGCATAGTGAATACAAGTGGATTGAGTGGTAGTGGTACAAACATTAATATTAGAGGTATTAGCACAATTACAGGAAATTCTCAACCTTTATGGGTTGTAGATGGAGTTCCTTTTGATGGTGGTACAAATAATGAGTCTACAAATTTTACTTTTGGTAACCAAACTTCAAGTAGATTTCTTGATTTAGACCCCAATAACATTGCCAGCATAAGCGTGTTAAAAGGCTTAAGCGCTACAACCCTTTATGGTTCTGCTGGTAGAAATGGTGTTATATTAGTAACAACAAAAAATGGTTCAACAAGTACAGTAAGAAAAAAGCAAGAAGTATCTGTAACCCAATCTTATTTTCAAACCAAAGCAATTTTACCCGATTATAATCAGGAATATGGCGGTGGTTTTGATTTAAGTTTAGGAATAGCCTTTTTTAGTAACTGGGGTGCAAAATTTACTAACCCTCCTGCTATTGTAAAACATCCTTACGATAGAGCTGCACTGAACAGTGTTTTCCCTCAATTTGTTGGTGCACCTTATGCCTACAAATTCTATAATAGTGTACATAACTTTTTCCAAACCGGAAATACAAGTACAACTTCAATCAATGTATCGGGTACTTCAGGTAAGTTAAATTATAATATGAACTATGGTTACACTGGTGATGCAGGTTATATTCCAATGAATAGTATGTTCAAAAATACTTTTGGAGTGGGCGGTACTGCAAAACTGACAAATAATTTAACTATAAGTGGAACTCTGAATTATGTGTCAAACGATGTTAAATCACCTCCTACCAGTAACAGTTATGGTAACAACCCAACCAATGCTTCCATTTTTGGTAACGTTATGTATACCCCAACTGCCGTGGATTTGATGGGTTTGCCTTATGAAAATCCGTTTGATCACTCTTCTGTATACTATAGAGGAAGTAATGATATTCAAAATCCTCGTTGGACATTATATAATGCATTTACTGACGATAAGGTAAGTAGGGTTTTTGGTCAAATGAGAATAGGCTTAGATTTGGCTAAAGGTATTAACTTGTCATACCATGTGGGTATTGATAATTATACAGAATCTCAGATGTATGCGCAAAACAAAGGAGGTATTTTTACTCCCACTGGTATACTTCGCACCTCTACTGCATTAAATACAATAATGGATCACACAGTTTTGTTGAATTTCAACAGAAATTTGAGTAGTAATTTCAATTTGAATTTAGATGCGGGATTCAATGCTAGGAAGTACAGTTTTTCACAAACTGGTATGACTAGCTCACAGCAATTGGTTTATGGATTAATGAATCATGGTAACTTTATTACACATGATATTAATAGTGAGGCAGGTGCTCCTTTAAACTTTAATACTGAAAAAATATTGATGGGTGCTTTCGCACAAGGTCAATTAGGGTATAAAGATTATGCATTTTTAAACTTTGGTGGACGTAACGACTGGGCCTCTACAGTTGAAAAAAGCAATCGTAGTTTGTTTTATCCTAACGTAGGCGTGTCATTTATTCCAACTAGTGTGGTGAACTGGCTGCAAGGAAATAAACAAGTTAATTATTTGAAATTCAGATTGGGTTATTCAACAAGTGCTAATTTCCCAGATCCGTATAGTACTAGACCTTCTTTAAATATTGGTACTCGCTCCTTTATCACCGGTGGTGGTACTGCAATCAATGTGAATTCATTACAATCGCAGTTACCTAATCCTGATTTAAAACCCGAGTTATTAAAAGAAGCTGAGGCTGGAGTAGAAGGTAGATTTTTAGATAATAGGTTAACTTTAGACCTCTCATTTTACAGAAGAATTGCTAGCAATCAAATATTAAATAGATTTTTAGATCCTTCAACTGGTTATACTTTCCAACAAATTAATGCCGGAACTGTAAGAAATAAAGGTATTGAAATGGCCTTAGGGTATGATGTAATTAGAGGTAAAAAATGGAAATGGCATTTAGATGGATTATGGTCATTGAACAGAAGTAACGTTAGCGATTTACCAAGTTACATCACTAGAATTAATACTTCTGGATATTCAAATCAGGGAACTTTCGCTATGAATGGTCAGCCTTTAGGTGTTATTATGGGAAGCTATATTCAGCGTGATCCTAAAACTGGACAACGTTTAGTAGGGGTTGACGGTAACTACGTAGCAGCTAATGATATTGGTATCATCGGCGATCCAAATCCAAAATATAAACTAACCGGTATTAGTGAACTAAGTTATAAAGCCTTCTCATTTAGAATGCAATGGGATTACACTGCCGGAGGTGATTTATACTCAGGAACTTCTGGTGCATTATTAGGACGCGGTGTTACAAAAGATACACAGTTTGATAGAGCTGCTGCTTACATTTTACCCGGAGTATTAGCTAATGGTCAACCCAATAACATTCAAATTTCAGCTACTCAGGCTTTTTATGGTAATAGTATAACAAATGGTGCACCTGATGAGACAGCGATATATGATGCTACTTGTATCAGATTAAGAGAGGCATCTTTATCTTATCAGTTGCCTGCAAAACTGTTAAATAATTTGCCTTTTGGTAGTATTTCAATTTCACTTTCTGGTAGCAATCTTTGGTATTATGCACCTAATTTCCCTAAGTATATTCATTTTGATCCAGATGTTAACGGATTAGGTGTTGGAAATGGAAGAGGAATGGAATTTTTGACTGGCCCATCAGCTCGTAGATACGGTGCCAGCATTAGGGTAACATTCTAATTTTTAAATTAAAAATGTGTAAAATGAATTATAAAAAATTATTTATCGGATTGGGGATTTTTCTGACCCTTGTATCCTGTAACAAACAATTGGATTATAATTTGAATAATCCAAACTATCCCAGCTTAGCTACGGCTGATGTTGATTTGTACCTTAATCAGATAGAACTAAGTTTTAATAACTTTTGGACTACAGCATCAGATTACGGTGCACAATTAAGTAGACAACAAAACTGGATTGGACCATTGTATAAAAATGCATACCAGCCCGCTAGTTTTGATGGAATGTGGACTACTGCTTATTCCAGCATGCTTGTAAATGCTACTGCAATGTTACCATTGGCAGTTCAGCAACAAAAATTCATACATTCTGGTATAGCCCGCACATTAATGGCATTTACATATGGAACTTTGGTAGATGATTTTGGTGATGTTCCTTATTCACAAGCAGTTTTAGGAGCTGCCAATACCAATCCAAAAGTAGATGGCGGTGCATCAATCTATGCAGCTGTTCAAACCATGTTAGATAGCGCTATTTTAGATTTCCAAAAAACAGCAACAGCAAAGCCTGCGAGTGATTTATTCTATGGTGGAAGTGCTACCAAATGGATTACGTTGGCCAAAACTTTGAAGCTTAAGTTTTATATGCAAGCACGCCTTGTAGATAATACTGTTGGTCCTAAAATTCAAGCTTTACTTACTGAAAATAATTTAATCAATAGTCCCTCACAAGATTTTGTATTTCAATATGGAACAAATTTAACAGCGCCAGATAGCAGACATGAGCATTATGGTATTGATTATGTGAATAGTGGAGGTGTAGGGGAGTATTTAAGCAATTATTTTATTTGGGATGTAACTGCAGCTAAATACAATGGTATTGTAAATATTACCAATAATTCAGCAAGCAATGCTGACCCAAGAGCTAGATATTATTTCTATCGTCAGGTAACCAACTATAGTTGGGCGAATCAACAAACAGCCCCTTGTTTTGGTAACTCCTTGTACGGCAGTTCTAATTTTCCCGCTTGGTATCCAAGTGTTCCAGATCAAACCCCTTATTGTGTGGTGGGTAAAGGTTACTTAGGTCGTGATCATGGCGACAATAGTGGTGCGCCACCAGATGGAGGTTATAGAACAGCTTGGGGTGTATATCCTGCAGGAGGTCAATTTGATTATGATCAGGCTGCATCTGTTACATTAGGAATGGGTGCTGGCGGTGCAGGTATCAATCCAATTTGGTTGTCTTCTTATACTGCATTTTTAGAAGCAGAGGCTGCTTTAACATTAGGTATTACTACTCAAGGTTCTGCAAGATCACTGCTACAAAGTGGTGTAACTGCTTCTATTAATAAAGTAATTGGTTTCCCTGCAGCAATTGGTTATAATGGTGTTCCCAGTGCACAGGTTCCAACAACTTCACAAATTAATAATTACATTAATTTAGTTTTAAGTATTTATGATGCAGCGCCAAATACCGATGCTCAACTGAATACGGTTATGAATGAATATTATATTGCTTTGTGGGGTAATGGTGTAGAAGCCTATAATAATTTACGCAGAACGGGTAAACCATCCAACGTACAATTAGCAGTAACTACTCCTTCTCCAGGTTTCTTTATGCGTTCGTTCTTTTATCCTTCTGTTTTTGTTAACAGAAACTCAAATGCGCCGGCACAGAAAACCCCTGGCGATGCAGCAAACAAAGTATTTTGGGATAATAACCCCGATAACTTTATTAAATAAATGATTAAATTTATGAACATGAAGAAGCTATTATATATATTATCCGTTGTCTGTTTAATGACAGTCGTAAACTCCTGTAAAAAATCGGGAGGGGATATAAATCCTTTAAGTAGTTATAAAAATTTTGGATTAGGTTCTTATTTAGTATTAGATAGTACTATAAGCCAGAATTTGAACTACGCCTCTTTATCAACTTCATCCGTTGGGATTATTGTGCATCAATACCCTAATGGTGAAGCCATTACAAGTATTACTGTTTTTGCTGTTGCAGGAACTTCATACGATACTACCCAATGGAAAAAGGTAAAGACTATTAATTACTCAAGCCCTCAAACCACTATTACCGTAACTGGAGCTGAATTAGCTACTGCCTTAGGTGGCGCATCTGCAATACAGCCCGGTGCCAACTATACTTTTTACAACCGTATTACTACTAAAAGCGGTAAAACGTATGATGTAAATAATACCGGAAACAATAGTGGTAGCGGATTAGTAACCGGGTTCTATTACCATAGTGCGTTTTCATTTACTGCATATGTGGTTTGTCCGTTTGTTGCTCCAATTGCCGGCACTTATAAAGTACTTAGAGATGACTGGGCAGACTGGAATCCGGGTGATTTAGTACAGGTAACTGATGGACCGGGGCCCAATCAAGTAAACTTAAGTCAGGTGTATCCTAATCCTGCTTATGGTACAGTAGTTAATCCGCTTATTGTTAATGTAGACCCAGCTACAGGTACTGCAACCGTTCCTAAAACCAATTTTGGAAATTATGGAGGTGGTTACAATATGACTGCTGTAGGTACAGGTACAGGTGATGTTGCAGGATATGTATTTGCTTGTACAGGTTATATTACATTAACCATGGAGTTAAAAGCGGATGGTCCGGGAGGTAATGGTTACGATAACGGACCTACCAAATTAATACTTCAAAAACAATAAATTTTATAAGGTTTTTTGCTTTTTTCTCTCGTGTTTTAATTTTCTATTCAATTCCGGGCGGTATTCTTATCGCCCGTTTTTTTTATTTGTGTTAAGCCATTCTTACTGAATTTAAGCCATTCTTAAATTTTAATAGAACAAGTTAACATTTATTAAATGTTTTTGTTTAGTTTGCCTGCCTGGCAAGAAATTTTAGATAACTAAACAAAAATTTATGAGAAAAAAGCTGCTGCTCATTTTGAGCACTATGTTGTTGCTAATTGCACAACTAAAAGCCCAAAACACAGTTACTGTTACCGGTACTATTACCGACCAGCAAGATGGGAAACCTCTTTCCGGGGTTACCATAAAAGCAAAGGGCACCAATGATGCCACTTCTACTAATGCTGAAGGACAGTTTAAAATTGTGGTTCCCAAATCTGTAACCATTTTAGAAATTAGTTATGTAGGCTACCGAGATATGGCCGTACATATAACCGGTCAGCATTTAACCATTAAAATGGCTGAAGCTGATAAAAGTTTAAATGAAATTGTAGTAGTTGGATATGGAACAAAATTAAAAAAAGATGTATTGGGTTCTGTATCTACTGTAACTGCAAAAGAAATGGCAAATACACCAGCCACTAGTTTTGAAAGCGCTATGCAGGGACGAGCTGCCGGAGTGTTGGTTTCTCAACAAAACGGAAAATTAGGCCAAGCAATTAATGTAAAAATTCGTGGAGCCTCTTCTGTTTCTGCCGGTAATGAGCCGTTATATGTGGTTGATGGTATTCCTATTACTACAACTGATTTATCAAGCACTTCTGCTGCTACTAATGCTTTGGCCGATTTGAATATGAATGATATTGAATCTATTCAAATTTTAAAAGATGCCTCTTCAACAGCAATATACGGTGCTAGTGCTTCCAATGGTGTAGTGTTGATTACTACTAAAAAAGGGAAAATGGGTACTTCACGTATCGATTTTAACTATTATACCGGTAACCAAGAACCTACAGGGAAACGCCAATTTTTGAATGCTAAACAATATGTAGATTATTTTACACAGGCTGCTTTAGGTGCTGCTAATCAAGATTACTTGGCCGGCTACTATTCAACTTTACAAGCGGCTCAACAAGATTATTTAGATTATGTGGATAGCCGATTCACCCGTTATTCTGCTGGAAATAATGATTGGCAAACAGCTAAAGTAAATACTAATTGGCAAGATCAGGCGTTTCAAAATGCTCCTATTTCTGAATACGATTTGAATATTTCAGGTGGTGATGCCAAAACCAAATTTTATGTTTCCGGACAATATTTAGACCAAACAGGTATTTTGGTTCGCAATAGTTATAAGCGTTATTCCGGAAGGGCTAATTTGGAACATAAAGTGAAAGACTGGTTAACTGCAGGTATTAATTTGGCCTTTGCTCGATCATTAAATAGTCGTGTTTCAAATGATAATGCTTTTTCTACGCCTTTACAAATAGTGGCATTATCACCCATTACTCCTTTAATTGATCCACGTACCGGTTTAATTAGTGGTGCTTTAGATCCTAATACCGGCGCACCTAACACCAACTTTCCTGTTTACTACAACCCCTTGTTAAGTGTAATTGATGGGTTTTATAACACATTGGTAAATAGAACGTTTGGTACATTTTATGCAACTGCTAATTTGGCCAAAGGATTAAATTTTCATACTGATTTTGGTGTTGACCAATTGAATCAATTTGAAGAAAATTATTATGGTCGCCTTACAGCTCGCAATATTGGAGTGCCAAATGGTAGTGGTTTTTATGGTACAACTCAGGTTTTAAATTTAACCACTAATAACTACTTTAACTATCATGCAAACTTTAAGCAAAAACATGATTTAGATGTTATCTTGGGTACGAGCTATACAGATCGTACATATGATTTTAGTAGTGCCGCAGGTGAACAATTCCCTAGTGATGCTTATAAAAAATTATCAAGTGCTGCTTCTAAAACTGATGCTAGTTCATCTTCAACTTCCAGCACCCTTATTTCTTATTTTTCACGTGTAAACTACAAATTCAATAATAAATATTTATTGTCTGTTACCGGTCGTTATGATGGGTCATCTCGCTTTGGTGTAAATAATCGTTACGGCTTGTTCTTAGGAGCTTCTGCAGGATGGGTATTAACCGAAGAAGACTTTTTAAAAGATGTAAAATGGTTGAGTTTCTTGAAATTGAAAGCGGGTTATGCGGGTAATGGTAATGATCGTATTCCTGATTTCGCTGCTCGTGGATTGTATTCCGGTAATGCACCTTATGGTGGTCAACCTGGTCAGCACCCTACTCAAATTGCTAACCCCAATTTAAAATGGGAAACCACTTATGGAACGGATATTGGTATTGAAGCTAGTTTGTTTAATAACCGCGTAAGTGTGGAAATAGATTACTATAGCCGCGATACTCGTGACTTATTACTAAATCAGGAAGTGCCCGGTACCAGTGGATTTGCAACACAATTAAGGAATATTGGTCGCTTAAAAAATACAGGTATAGAATTTACCATTAATACAACGAATATCTCTACTAAAAACTTTAGATGGACTACCTCATTAAATTTTGGTGCTAATAAAAATGTTGTTACCAACTTAGGTGGACAATTATTAGGAACCGGTGTAAATAAAGCGATGGAGGGACAGCCTTTAGGTGTTTTTGTAGCTCGTGAATTTGCTGGAGCTGACCCAAATAACGGAGATGCATTATACGTTAAAAATACAGTTAAGCAAGATGGTAGTTTAGATAAAACTACTACGAACGATTATAATGAAGCTACCGATGTAGTAATTGGAAGCCCTATTCCTAAGTTTATTTATGGATTTGGAAACACCTTTACTTTCAAAGGATTTGATGTAGATATTTTATTACAAGGAGTGTATGGTAATAAAATTTATAATGGTGGTGGCCAATATATGTCTGCCAGTGGTAGTAATGGTTTCGATAACCAAACAGTTGATCAGCTAGCTGCTTGGAAACAACCAGGTGATAAAACAATGGTGCCTGAAGCTAGATTGTTTTATTCTAATGGAACTGATCCTTCCAGTCGTTATATTTCTGATGGATCTTATTTAAGAGTAAAAGCAGTTACTATTGGTTACAATCTGCCTGCACAATTAATTCGGAAAATTAAACTGGAAAGACTACGTGTTTATGTTCGCGCACAAAACCTATTTACCATTACTAAATACAAAGGTTGGGATCCTGAAGTTACTGCCGATTATTTAGCCAGCAACATCAATCAGGGTATTGATTTTTACTCTGCTCCTCAATTAAAAACTTTAGTATTTGGAGTAAATATTGGTTTGTAAAAAATGATGACAATTCATTAATAAAATGAAAAAAAAGATTATGAAACAGTTTTTATATAAAAGTTTGCTGCTGTTAGGAGTTGTTTATGGAACAGCTTGTAACAAAATGCTGAATACACAGCCTACCCAAAGTATTGACCAAACAGTAGCCCTAAACACAAGTAGCGATGTATTGGTTGCTTTAACAGGCGCTTATGCCGATATGGGCGTTGAAAATGCTTATGGCGGATTAACCTTTGTAGCTCCCGATTTATTAGGAAATTTTGCTGAATTAAACTGGAGTGGTACTTATCAGGGAATGACACAAATTTATAATAAAACCATTCCGATTGATAATAACTTCACCACCCAAAACTGGTTAACCAGCTATACGGCAATTAATGATGTAAATAATGTATTAAGTGCATTGAATGTTGTTACAGCCGATAAAAAAGCCAGTGTTGAAGGACAGGCTAAATTTATTCGCGGCTCATTATATTTCGATTTAGTTCGTTTGTTTGCACGTGCATGGAATGATGGTGATCCAACTGCAAATGACGGAGTACCCTTGGTGTTAACACCAACAGGTGGTATTACCGATGCTAATAAAGTAAGTCGCAACAAAGTGTCTGAGGTATATGCACAGGTAATTAGCGATTTAACTGATGCCGAATCTTTATTGCCAGCTACCAATGGTTTTTATGCTAATAAAGCTGCTGCAAGTGCCATGTTAGCAAGAGTGTATCTGCAAAAAGGCGATTATCCAAATGCTGCTGCAGCTGCCAATAGAGCAATTACAACAGCTACTGCTAATGGATTTGCTTTAACAAGTACCTATGCTGCAGCTTTCCCGGCACCTTATCCACCTGCTGCAGTTGCTAATACCAGCGAAGATTTGTTTGCCATGCAGGTAACACCAACTTCAGGTTTCAATACGTTTAATGAATATTATTCACCTTATAGCCGTGGTGATATTCAAATTAATCAGGCACATTTAAATTTATATGAACCCGGAGATGCTCGCTTAGGATTGTTTTATAATTCAGGTGGATCTATCTATACAGCAAAATTTGATAATGTTTATGGTAATGTACACATTATTCGTCTAGCTGAAATGTATTTAACCCGTGCTGAAGCAAATTTTAGAATGGGTACACAAGTGGGTGATGCACCGGTGAATGATATCAATAAGATTAGACAGAGAGTAAACTTATTGCCCTACACTGCAGGTACCCTTACTTTAGCAGCTATTCTTAAAGAAAGAAAATTAGAATTGGCTTTTGAAGGATTTACTTTACACGATGTTAAACGTACACAAGGCACAGTGGGTAATTTAAATTACAATTCATCTAAATTGGTATTCCCAATACCTAAACGGGAAATTATTGTAAACCCTAATTTAACTCAAAATGCCGGTTATTAACAGAGTAATATTAGAGTAATATTAATGTTGTTTAAATAATAAATGCCGCTTAATTTTAAGCGGCATTTTGTTTTATAGGGTAACGCCAAAAAGTTAATCACGATCCCATCTTCCATGGCCTCTTCCATGTTCCCTACCACGACCTGGGCCATCATAATATCTTCTGTCTCTGTCATAATAACGATCTCGTGCATATACATTATAGTATCCATAACGAGGGCGTGCAGGTACTACAACAACAGGGCGGGGTGCACATACAGGATAATCATCATATACGACAACCGGACGTGGGGCTGGATAATATACAGGTGCACCTATACCAAGATTTACATTTACTCTTACTTGTGCTTGTGCATGTTCAACAAATCCCAACGCGGCAATTATTCCGAGTGTCATCATCAGCTTTTTCATAACTAAAGGTTTTAATGGTTAACAATTGCGAAGTTTAGTAAGGTGATTAGTAACTTATCTAAACGCTTCTATTCATTATAAAACCAATTATGTGCCAGTTTTTTAAAGCCGCTAGCATACAATATAAAATCTACTACAACTTTAAAAGTAAATTATTTCGTAAAAGCCAATGTTTTCAAGGAATTTAGCTTTTAAAATAAAAAATATTAAATGTGTTTTATTAAAAAAATCAGCCACCTATTAACAAATATTTTGTAAAATTGATTGAGTTGGTTCATTTGGTTTGGCATAACGGTATCGTTGAATAAGATGGCCATTATAATAGGCATCAGCACCTAGACAAGCCATTGAGCCGGCTTTTTCAATAGCAATAAATCCGTCTGCTTCCGGTGTTATTGTTTTTAGAATAATATCTGTTATGTTTCCAATCACCAAAAATGTTTGATTATGCTTTATAGGCACTATTTCAATTAACTGCAGTGCATATTGAATATTGCTTTCTTTTACAAATGGAGCTTTTATTCCATCAATAAATTCCATTGTTAATCCTGTAGCTGTAAACTCATCAACATTAGCAGCATATTTGGCACTTGTTTGATGTGCTTTGTCAGAAAAATTAGTGGTTACATGATTGATGGTATAAACACCGGTAGCTTCTATATTAGCTAAGGTGTGTGGTGCCGCTGCAATGGGGCGGTTAATATAACCTACCAAAGCAGGATTGGAACCTAAATGAACTACACTGCTAAATATAGCTACGTTAGGTATACCTTCTGCATTAACAGTACCGATTAAATTGGCGGGTTTAAAACCTGTAATGCATTGCAGTAAATTGGCACGATAAAATCTTTCCCAGCTTTGAATGGTTGTTTGTGTGTAATGTATCATTCCATTTTAACAACCATTTTTGCAAATGGTTTTATTAATTCATAGTGGGAGCTGCAACTTCATAAACATGCATAGGTTTAAAACTCATTCTATCGCCTTCCTCTTTTACTAATTGGTATTGAATAAATCTTTTTTTTCCGGTATAAGTGGCGGTTGAATCGTTGGAGGAGTATAATGGATAACTACGCATTAATAAGCCTTGCATAATTTGAAAGTGATCATTTCCCTTATATCCAATCCTTAGTTTGGGATCATTTAAAATATCGGGAAAACCGGCAACGGATATGGATTTGTTTTCACTCGATATTAGAGTAATTACATTTCCGTATTGTTCATTGGGCCCGTTGTAAACATTAATCATCAGATCGGGATAACCATCATTATTAAAATCGTCAATCGCAATTTGTTTGATGACGCCTTTCACAAAAAACTCAGGATCGCGGGCTCCGCTAAAACCAATTAATTTAATACTGGCCAAATTGTTATTAGCATCTTTGTTATTACAACGCACCCGGTAACCCACTTTGCCATAAAGCACTGTTGAATCAAACTTAACACCTTGTGCCATTGCAAATAATGGCAGCATCATTATTGCTATTAGCAATTCCTTTTTATGCATGGTTGTTTTTTTATGCAATTGAGTTAATAAAAAACTTCATCTTCACATTGGGTAAAGATGAAATTTTTTAGTTGTTTTTATCATTAAAATTTGTTCAAATTACATATTGCGTCTGTATTGACCTCCTGCTTCATAAAGAGCATTGGTAATTTGTCCTAAACTGCAGTAAGGTGCTACTTCCATAATGGCTTCAAAAATATTTCCGTTTTGTTTAGCTACTTGTTTTAACCAAGCTAGTTTTTCTTTTGTTAAAACTGCATTCCTTTGTTGAAATGCTTTTAAGTTTTGAATTTGTTGTTCTTTTTCTTCAGTAGTTGAACGTATTACTTCGCCGGGTATTACTGTTGGGCTGCCATTTTTATTTAAGAACGTATTAACACCAACAATGGGTAGTTCACCGGTATGTTTTAAAGTTTCATAATGCAAACTTTCTTCCTGAATTTTATTACGTTGGTACATGCGTTCCATAGCACCCAATACGCCACCGCGTTCATTAATACGATCAAATTCAGCTAAAACGGCTTCTTCTACTATATCGGTTAATGTTTCAATGGCGAAGCTGCCTTGTATAAAGTTTTCAATCTGTGCAGTGCCCAATTCTCTATTAATGATTAACTGTATAGCCATAGCTCTACGTACACTTTCTTCTGTGGGTGTGGTAATGGCTTCATCATATGCATTGGTGTGTAAGGAATTACAATTGTCGTAAATGGCATATAATGCCTGCAAAGTGGTTCTTATATCATTAAAATCAATTTCCTGAGCATGCAAACTTCTACCGGATGTTTGTATATGGTATTTTAATTTTTGTGAACGTTCATTCCCATTGTATTTATATTTCATGGCTTTAGCCCAAATGCGGCGTGCTACTCGTCCAATTACACTGTATTCAGGGTCCATTCCATTGCTGAAGAAGAAGGAAAGATTCGGGGCAAAATCATCAATATGCATGCCTCTGCTTAAATAGTATTCAACATACGTAAACCCATTGGCTAAAGTAAAAGCTAATTGTGTAATAGGGTTGGCACCGGCTTCTGCAATATGGTATCCACTAATGCTAACGCTATAAAAATTACGCACTTTGTGGTCAATAAAATATTGTTGTACATCGCCCATTAACTTTAATGCAAACTCGGTTGAAAAAATGCAAGTATTCTGCGCTTGATCTTCTTTCAAAATATCGGCTTGTACAGTTCCGCGTACTTGTGATAAGGCATTGGCTTTAATAGATTGATAAACATCTGTCGGTAACACTTCGCTTCCATCTAGCCCCAACAATTTCAGTCCAAGACCATTATGTCCTTCCGGTAATCTTTCCGGAGCTAATGGATTATAATAAACAGGTCTATGTAATGTTTTGTATTTTTTTTGTGCATATGCTTCTATTTCAGGCCATAAATTATGTTGTTCAATATATTTCTCGCATTGTTGGTCAATAGCCGCATGCAGGAAAAATGACAAAATAATAGGTGCAGGTCCGTTAATGGTCATACTTACCGATGTCTTCGGGTCGCATAAATCGAAGCCACTGTATAATTTTTTGGCATCATCAACGGTAGCAATACTAACACCACTGTTCCCAATTTTACCATAAATATCCGGACGTTTGGCAGGGTCTTCGCCATACAAAGTAACACTGTCAAAGGCAGTGGAAAGTCTTATGGCAGGTTGACCAAATGAAACATAATGAAACCGTTTATTGGTGCGTTCCGGGCCACCTTCTCCTGCAAACATTCTGGTAGGGTCTTCGCCGGTTCGTTTCAGTTCAAATACACCGGCCGTGTAAGGAAATTTACCGGGCACATTTTCTTGCAATTGCCATTGTAAAACATCGCCCCAGTCTTTATACTTTGGTAAAACAATTTTATGAATTTGTGTACCACTTAAGGATGTAACGGTTATGGCTTGCTGTAATACTTTTCCCCGCACTTCATAATTTAAAAAAGGTGCATTGTATTGTTCAACTAGTTTGGGCCAATTTTCAATTAATTCATAACACTGTGTTTCCAGTTGTTGCTTTGCCTGGTTGTATGCTGTTTGAATAGCTTCATTTTCCTTAAGATTTTTAATGTTAAGTACACCATTTAATTGGTAAAGTTTTGAAGCAATTTGGCTTTGCTGTTCAACCCATGCATTATATTCTTTAATACGTTCTGTTATTTCAGAAAGGTAGCGAACTTTTTTTGCAGGAATTATAGAAGGTTTTTGGCTATGAATCGCTAATTCTTCATTGCTTAATGGAGTATTAGACCATTGCAATTGTAGTTTTTCGTTGGTTTTACTCATTAATAAATGAAAAAGGGTATTCATGCCCGGATCGTTGAACTGAGCTGCTATAGTACCTATAATTGGTAATTCAGTTGCATTGGCTTCAAATAATTGATGATTACGTTTGTATTGCTTTTGTACATCTGCCAAAGCATCTAAGGCACCGGCTTTATCAAATTTGTTTATGGCAATTAAATCGGCGTAGTCCAGCATGTTAATTTTTTCTAATTGAGTAGCTGCACCATATTCCGGAGTCATTACATAAAGGCTAACATCGCTGCAATGTAAAATGGATGCATCACTTTGTCCCACACCTGCACTTTCAATAATAATACAATCAAAACCGGCTGCTTTACAAATGGCAATGGCATCTTCAGCGTGTGCACTAATGGCGGTATTGTCTTCACGGGTAGCTAAACTGCGCATGTAAGTGCGTGGCCCGGCAATGGCGTTCATTCTAATTCTATCGCCCAATAAGGCACCGCCGGTTTTTTTCTTTGAAGGGTCAATACTAATAACAGCTATGGTTTTATCGGGATATTGATGTAAGAATCTACGCACCAATTCATCCGTTACAGAACTTTTTCCTGCACCACCGGTACCCGTAATGCCAATTACCGGAATTTTATCTTTAGGTGCATGGGTTTGGTTCAGATAATCTAGTATTGACTGGTAAGAAGTTTTATTTTCTGCCAGCGTAATAGCTCTGGCTATGGCAACAATATCTTTTTGTTCCTGTAGCGCAAACGATTTTTTTTCTTTATTCAACTCAAGCGAAGGAAAAATAGCGGTACTGCATTTTTGTAGCACATCTTCAATCATTCCTTCTAAACCCATATGGCGTCCATCATCGGGTGAATAAATACGGCTAATGCCATATTGATGTAAAATTTCAATTTCTTCGGGTAAAATGGTTCCTCCGCCACCACCAAAAATTTTAATATGCCCGCAACCATTTTCATCCAAAAGATCTTTCATGTATTTAAAAAACTCAACATGGCCCCCTTGGTAAGATGTAATGGCAATACCATGTACATCTTCTTCAATAGCTGCCTCTACAATTTCATGTACACTTCTATTATGACCTAAGTGAATGACTTCAGCACCCTTGCTTTGTAATATTCTGCGCATAATATTAATAGCTGCATCATGTCCATCAAACAAACTGGCAGCAGTTATTAATCGTATCTTCAAATCGTTATTTGGTTTCATAATCACTAATTACTGGTAGCCTGCAAAATTAATGCATTGATGTTAACGGTTGTTAGTTTTTGTGGATACAGGAATTTTATTTTTACATTGTGCAGTAAAAAAACAGGTATGCGGTTCAACAGCTCAATTATTTCTAAGCAACCTTTTGAGGTTATACAATTAAAAGATGAACAAACAGGCACAGCAGTTGAAATTTATGCCATGGGGGCATTGTTAAATAGCTTTAAGGTGCCGGTAAAAGACGGATATCAAAATGTTATAGATGGTTTTGACAATGCTGAAGCGGCTTTACAGGAAATTACTTATGGCTTTAAAAGTGCAAAATTATCGCCCTTTGTTTGCCGTATGGCCAACGGCCAATTTACCATTAATGGACATACTTACACGGTAGGAAAATTTTATTTAGGCAATCATGCAATTCATGGTTTGGTATATGATGCCATTTTTGAAGTGGTGAACTTACATGCAAATGATTATGGTTGTACAGTAGGATTGCGCTATCAATATAAGGGCGATGATAAGGGATATCCTTTTCCGTTTGAGTTATTAATTAATTGGAAGTTGCAAGCCAATCAAACTTTATCTGTTACCACTTCAGTAGTGCACCATGGTTCCAGCCCCATTCCTTACAGCGATGGATGGCATCCTTATTTTACTTTAGGAACGGGTATTGACGAATGCACCTTACAATTCAGCAGCAATAAACAGGTTGAATTTGATGAACGTTTATTACCTACCGGTGTTATGATAGATGATAATCGTTTTGAAAATGGCATGCTGTTAAAAGATGTAACTCTGGATAATTGTTTTGTTTTAAACAGTGAACAGCCTGCACATTGTGTATTAAAAAATCATTTGCTGGAACTGCATATAACACCGGATAAAGCATATCCTTATTTGCAAGTTTATATTCCGCCACACCGTAAAAGTATGGCTATTGAAAATTTAAGCAGTGCTCCCGATGCGTTTAACAACGATATGGGATTGCTGTTACTGCAACCGGATCGGTATTATATCTTCAGTACAACTTATTCCGCTAAAGCTTTGTAAAATGGCAGAAAATGCTAACAATATATTGCAATTGTTTCATCAACAATTTGCTGAAGAACCGCAGTTGTTTTTTTCGCCGGGGCGAATGAATTTAATTGGCGAACACATTGATTATAATGACGGTTTTGTTTTGCCTGCTGCCATAAATAAAGGCATTTGGATTGCTATTGCTCCTAATCAATCCAATTTAATTCATTGCATTGCGGCAGATATCAATGATTTTCTTATAATAGATGTTAATAATATTAAGAAACAGCAGGGCTGGAAAAATTATATATTAGGCGTATTGCATGTATTGCAGCAGGAACACAAAAATATTCGAGGGTTTCATTGTGTATTTGGGGGAAATTTGCCCCATGGTGCCGGTCTTTCCTCCTCTGCAGCTATTGAGGCCGGATTTTTATTTGCCCTTAACCATATTTTTTCCTTGCAGTTAAACTTGTTGCAAATGGCTTTATTGGCGCAGCAAGCGGAACATAGTTATCCCGGTGTGCAATGTGGTATTATGGATATGTATGCTAACTTATTTGGAAAAAATGAACATGCCATATTGTTAGATTGTGTGAGCCTGCAACACAAATGGGTACCCTTGTTATTGTCGCAGCATGAAATTGTATTAATCAATTCCGCAGTGCATCATAGTTTAGCATCGGGTGAATACAATAAGAGAAGAGCAGAATGTAAAGAAGGTTTAAATGTATTATCTGCTGTTCCTGGTTATGGCAATAGCTTTCGTAATATTACCCCTCAAATGGTGAAGCAACAGCAAGCATTACTTCCCGAAATTATTTATAATCGATGCTTATATGTGGTAGAAGAAATGGAACGAGTGCAATTAGCGGCAAATTATTTGCAACAAAATAATATAGCGGCATTCGGATCTTTGTTATATCAAACCCATCATGGTTTGCAGCATTTGTATGAAGTAAGTTGCCTTGAAATTGATTATTTGGTGCAACAGGCTAAACAGCACAAAGCGGTAATTGGGGCAAGACTAATGGGGGGTGGATTTGGTGGTACCGTTATTTGCATTATTGAAAAGCAGGCAGCACAAAATATTGTGCAAGAAATTGTAAACAACTATCGGCAAAAATTCAATATTCAGGCCGAGGCCTATTTTGTGCAACCCGCCTCCGGAACACATTGGGTACCTATAAATGCTGAATAGCAATCATGCTAATTTCAACATGAACATTTCTGGGTAATGTTTTTACGGCTACGGTTTCACGTGCAGGATAATCGCCTGTGAAATAGCTGCCATAAATTTCATTCACCTTGGCAAATAAATCCATATCACTTAAAAATATGGTTGTTTTCACCACATGCTCAAATGAAATTTTACATGCATCTAAAATTGCTTTTATATTTTGCATTACCTGATGCGTTTCAACTTCAATATCGTGTGTCATTAATTCACCTGTTGTAGGGTGCAATGCAATTTGCCCGCTTAAATAAATGGTGTCACCGGCTTTTACCGCTTGGTTATACGGTCCAATAGGGGCAGGTGCATTTTCGGTTTTAATAATTTGCTTCGTCATAAAAAACTAGTTTTACTATGGCAAGTAAATGCTTTTCGGGTTATAAACCAACCTATTTTTGTGCTTTAAATTGGGTATTATGACGATTTTGGTGAATGCTAATGAACAACAAATGCAGTTTTTTTTACAAAAAACCATTTCTGGAACTATACAAATAGTACAATACAACGGTGTCGATATATTCACTGCTGATGCTTATTTCGATTGTTTGTATGAAGAAAATGGCGCTGCTTTCACAACTGTTACTAATGCCCCTGTTTTTGTGAATGCGGTTATTGCAAGCACGCAAAATATGCCCAAAAACTTTATTCGCTTTAACGGATGGCCTTATTTTTTAGAACGACATGTATGGGAATTAACCAATATTCATTCCGATATACAAAAAACTGCAGAAGTGCTTTTGCAGCAAATGTCTATTAAACCTATATGGTGTGCCGATATTCCGGGTTTTATTGCTGCACGTAGTATTGCTGCTATTATTAATGAAGCTTATTTTGCTTTAGGCGAATCGGTAAGTACAATGGAAGATATAAATACGGCCATGCGTTTAGGCACCAATTATCCTTTAGGCCCATTTGAATGGGTGAATATTATTGGCCAAAAACGCATTGTACAATTAATGTATGCTATGCAACAACAAAATCAACAATATCAAATTGCCCCTTTGTTATTAACTTCATCTGCTAATAAATAAATCACATATCTATTGGCACTTATATTAAATATTGATACCGCTACAGAATTAGCTTCAGTGTGTTTATGTTATAACACTGAAATATTATCTATTCGCTTTAGCAGTGAACAAAAAAATCATGCTGCTTTTATTCAACCTGCTATTCAACAAATTATGCAGGAATTAAACCAAAGCCTTGAAAACATTGATGCAATTGCCGTTACGGGCGGCCCCGGCAGTTATACCGGCTTGCGTGTTGGCTTAGCCACAGCAAAGGGTATTGCCTATGCATTAAATAAACCTTTAATTATTGAAAATACTTTAAAAGTAATGGCTCAGGCAGCAATAGATGAATGTACTGCATTAGGGCAATTACATGCCGTTAAGCCATGGTTAATAGCACCCATGATTGATGCCCGTAGAATGGAAGTATTTACAGCTGTATTTACACCTGTTTTGCAAACCATAATGGAACCTACTGCAGAAGTTTTAAGTGAAAACAGTTTTAATAACCTGTTAAAAGACAATTATATATTATTTTTTGGAAGTGGTAGTTTAAAGTGGGAAGAAATGGTGCAAAATTCATCGGCCTTCTTTTCAGCAATCAACTATAATGCAGGCCATTTGGGCATTTTGGCTTATGAGTCCTTTCAAAACAATCGGTTCGAAAATATTGCTTACAGCACACCTTTTTATTTGAAAGAATTTTATAATCCAAAAAAAAATGTCAAATAACCCTTTTTTGGTATACACTGTATTTAAAAAGTATTTAACTTTAGCCTCATATTGTAATTTTTTAATCCCCAATCACTAAACATGAGTAGTTCACAAAACACACTAACCTTAAGCAATGGCAGGCCCAGTGTTAAGGTTGATTTGATTCAGTCAAAGAAGGCGGCGCTTATTTTAAGAGCGCTGAACCACAAGCTTCGTCAGCAAATGCTAAAGTTGTTAGACGAAAACAAAAAAATGACTGTTACTGAGTTGTACGTAAAATTGCGTTTAGAGCAATCCGTTGCTTCACAGCATTTGGCTATTTTGCGCCGTGCTGAACTGGTGAATACCCAGCGCAATGGTAAATTTATTTTCTACACACCCAACTATGCACGTATTAACGAAGTAATGAAATTTGTTACTGAATTAGTTGGTTAAACAACATTTTTTGTAACCCCGTTCAATCCACTGTTTCCACAAGCAGTGGATTTTTTTTGCCTATAAAGCAGAAATTTTAAGCGCACAACTTAAATATACTGAATGGCATATACCCATTAACTTTGCCTTTTTAATTGTGAAAGCATATTATGACTGATACTCAAGGACAACCACTTGCATTCACTGTTGCCGATGTTTTACAACGTTGTGCGCAACAAGAAGATATAATTTTAATAGACATTCGCCCGGCCGACAGCTTTGAAGCAGGTTACATTACAGGCAGTATTGCTATTTGTACAGAAGATAATATAGCCGAATGTTTACAAGAGTTACAACTGCAAGCACAGCCCGTTATATTAATTGCTAATGAAAATGAAACCGCCTATATATCGCAACTGCAACAAAATGGCTATCAGGTAATCGGCTATTTAAAAAACGGTTTTGCTAATTGGCAATTACTCAATGAACCCATTGATATATTAATAGCTGTGGAGCCCGATGAGTTGGCCATGGATATTAAATTTGATGAGAAGTTAGTACTGATTGATGTTCGTACAGAGGAAGCGTATGATACCATTCATTTAAATGAATCAGCCAATATTCCTTTTTCCAACTTAAACGATCCCGGCAGTATGGCTAATTTCGAAGAATTCCAAAATATTTATATTTATGGAAGCAATGCTTATCGAGGTATTACTGCTTGTACGCTCATTAAAAAACAAGGTATTCATAATCTGCGCCATCTGAAAGGTGGATGGCCCGCTATTGAAAGCCTGCCTGCATTATTCAATATTACCAAAGCTGCGTCTAATAAAAAATCATCGGACAATAACAACTGATTATTTTAATAGATGACCATGTTTTTCAGGGTCAAAAGTCCATTTCCAGCGACGATGGCTCCATAAATAATTAGCAGGTCTGGCCTTAACTTCTGCTTCAATAAAAGCAATCATAGCTTTGGTAATAGAGGCCTCAGGTAATGATTTCGGTTCAGTGGTATATAAATAGAATTTGGAATCATAATACCCTCTTTTTACTCTGTAAAAACTGCAAAAAACAACGGCAGTGTTATTATGCCTGGCACTTAATTCCGGACCTTTTACAAAAGGAGCCGGTTTGCCAAAAAATGAAAACCAATAAGAATTGTCCGGTTTACCCGGATTTTGATCACCTACCAAAATAAGGGCATAAGGTGGAACGGCTTGTTGAGTAAACTCTTTTTTAAAGTTGGAAGATGAAATGAGTTTTGTTCCAAATCGGCTACGTATATGAAGAAAAAGACGATTGAATGCTTTGTTTTCTATAGGTTTATATACTACTAGAAAGCGATGCATTAGTTTTCGGGCATAAGCCACATTGGCAAATTCCCAATTAAAAAAATGTCCTAATAGCAGTTGTACATTTTTCCCTTCTGCATAAAGTTGATTCAATATCTCAGTATCGGTTTTTACCCTTTTTTCCAATTCTTTTCCTGATATGGATACTAACTTGATAACCTCAACAAATGTATCCGCAAATTGATGGTAAAACTCTTTTGCAATTTTCTTTCGCTCTGCTTCTGTTTTCTCCGGAAATGCAATGGCCAAATTATTATATACTACCTGCTTTCGATAACCCACCACATAATAAATAATTGCATAAGCCAAATCGCTTATCCAATAAAGCACACGCCAGGGTAACAGCGAAATCAAATAAAATAATGCATAAACAATATAATACATATTTTTTTTAAGGTTGATAATTTAAATAATGCCTATTGCTTGGTGGTTAAAGAATAATGTTTTGGAGCAGTTCACTTTTTTGTAAATGGTCGGTGTTATAATGAAGCCCTCTACTTTCTTTTCGGAACATAGCGCTTTTAACAATTAAATAGCCAACGGTTATTACATTTCTTAGCTCACAAAGTTGGGGTGATACGGTAACGGTTTTATACAATTGCTCTGTTTCTTCAAACAATAAATCAAGCCGTTTCATGGCGCGTTGCAAACGTACATCTGTTCTAACAATACCAACATAATCACTCATTAATTGTTCCAACTCTTTCCGGCTTTGTGTAATTAATATCATTTCTTTCGGGTGTTTGGTTCCCATTGCATTCCAATTAGGAATATTTGTATTATAGTCTATTTGATGAATTAATTCAACACTGGCCAAATAACTTCTGTGTGCAAATACCATAGCCTCCAGTAAACTATTACTTGCCAAACGATTAGCCCCATGTAATCCGGTGCTGGCACATTCGCCACAAGCAAATAGGTGTTGAATAGATGTTTTTCCCCATTCATCTGTTTTAATGCCGCCACAACTGTAATGTGCTGCAGGGGCAACGGGTATCCATTGCCGTGCAACATCTATACCTATGCTCAAGCATTTCTCATAAATATTGGGAAAATGTTGTTTAAACTTTTCCATATTCATGTGTGTGCAATCTAAATACACATGCTCAGTACCATCTTTTTTCATTTCACTGTCTATAGCCCTTGCTACAATATCGCGTGGCGCCAAATCTTTTCTTTCATCATACTGTTCCATAAAGGCTTCGCCTTTTTTGTTGCGTAAAATACCCCCATCACCTCGCACGGCTTCCGTAATTAAAAAAGAAGGAGAAACCCCGGGTTGATATAATGCTGTTGGGTGAAATTGAATGAACTCCATATTTTCAATTCTTCCTTTGGCTCTATACACCATTGCCACACCGTCACCGGTTGCTATGGTGGGGTTGGTAGTAGTTCGGTAAACCTGACCACAACCTCCGCTGGCTAAAACAGTTATTTTGGCTAAAATTTTTTCAATCTCATTGGTTTGGGTATTCAACACATAAACGCCATAACATTGTATATCGGGCGTTGATTTAGTTACCAAATAACCTAAATGGTGTTGTGTAATTAAATCAACCACAAACCAATGATGTTTTATTTCAATGTTTTTAGTAGCTTTTACCTGCGCTAATAAAGCTCTTTCTAATTCCTGCCCTGTAACATCTTTGTGGTGTAAAATGCGGTAAGCGCTATGCCCGCCTTCGCGTCCTAAAGCATACTGACCACTGGCATCTTTATCAAATATGGCACCATAATCTATTAATTCCTGAATGCGCTCGGGACCTTCTTTTACTACTATTTCAACAATATTAGGATTGCATAATCCATCACCGGCTACTAAGGTATCTTCAATGTGTTTTTCAAAACTATCGGTTGTTTCATCCCATACACCGGCTACGCCACCTTGTGCATATTTCGTATTGGTTTCTTCTGCATGGGTTTTGGTAATAACGGTAACGGTTTTGTCGGGAAAATGTTTGGCAGTTTTTAATGCATAACTTAAACCTGCAATACCGGAGCCTATCACTAAAAAATCGGTTCTTAACTCACTCATAACAACAAAAATGTATTATCAAATTATACGGTTGGTTCTATCCAAGCTTCATTTTCTTTCAACAGATTAATCAGTTCATCCAAAGCAATACTGCTGTCAATATTTCGCTTCACAATTTCTTTACCTCTATATAATGTAATTTTTCCCGGGCCACTGCCTACATAGCCAAAATCGGCATCAGCCATTTCGCCGGGGCCATTGACAATACAACCCATAATGGCAATTTTTACACCTTTTAAATGGTGGGTTTTTGCACGAATTTTTGCAGTGGTTTCCTGCAAGTCGAATAATGTGCGACCACAACTGGGGCAGGAAATGTATTCAGTTTTTGAAATACGACAGCGGGTGGCTTGCAAAATACCAAATGCGGTGTTATTGATAAATGCTTCAACAGAAGTATTGCTTACATAGTTTCGGCCACTGGCATTAGCATTGTTTTGTTGCAGGGATTGATAACTGCTTTCTTGCATGGAAAGCATTAATCCATCACCCATGCCATCTAAAAGTAATCCGCCCACAGTAGTGGCATAATGTACCAAGTGTTCATCAACGGTATGCCATTGACTGTTAATGTTTAATACCACCGGATTTTGTATGCCTTTATTCATCATTTCCATTACCATTCGTCTAATGGCTTGCATGTTTCTGTTATTGCCGGTATGTAAACAAAATACAACTGATGGGTGCTTTTGTAATTCGGCTAAATAGGTAAAATCATTCAAGCCTGTTTCATCGCTAAAACAGTCAACGGAAACAAAGTTTAGCTGTTCATCGGTTTGCTTTGCTTTTAAAAAGCCTGCTGCGGTATATAATGGATGGTATTGACTTTTATTCTGCGATAATTCCCATGCTGAAGGATGACAAATAACTTGTAAAGTACCGGGTAATTCAAAATTTAATAATTGATAGCCGGTAAAAATATAGTCGGCAGCTGCATCCCCAATACTCCATTTATCTGTATCAGCATTATAGGTATAACCAATGCTACGCAAATGCTGTGGCGTTATATCATTTATTTTACTGAAATCCGCAATAACTACCGGAACATGATGTCCGCCAATATTTTGAATAGCATTGCTATTCCTGCGTTTATACTCAAACGGATTGTAAGGTATGGTAGTGATGGCCGGAATGTTTGTTTTATTCAAATCAGGTTGGGTATATCGCTTTACTAAATCTTTACAAACCGGAATTTCAAACTCAGGATCTTCCGTAAGGGAAACCCTTATGGTATCACCAATACCATCTTCCAATAAAGTGCCTATACCTGCTGCACTTTTAATGCGGCCATCTTCTCCATCGCCGGCTTCCGTTACGCCTAAATGCAATGGATAACATTCATTAAACTCAGTTAGCATTTGTTGAATCAGTAACCGATAGGCTTGTACCATTACCTGTGGGTTGCTCGATTTCATGCTTAATACAATGTTATGGTAGTTTAAACTACGGGCAATACGCAAAAACTCCATGGCACTTTCTACCATGCCATTGGGTGTATCACCATAGCGACTCATAATTCTATCGCTCAGTGAACCATGGTTGGTGCCAATACGCATAGCTGTGCCATATTCCTTACATATATTTACCAAGGGTGTAAATTTTTCCCGAATGCGTTCAATTTCTTCGGCATACTCAGCATCGGTATATTCCAGTTGTTCAAACTTTTTTTTATCTACATAATTGCCCGGGTTAATGCGTACTTTTTCAACAATTCGAGCTGCAATTTCAGCAGCATTAGGTGTAAAATGTATGTCGGCTACTAAAGGCGTTGTATACCCTCTTTTACGTAATTCGTTTTTGATGTTCAATAAGTTTTCTGCCTCATTTTTTGAAGGGGCAGTAATTCGCACCAATTCAGCACCGGCTTCAATGCATCTGATGGCTTGCTCAACAGTAGCCAGAGTATCCATGGTATTGGTGGTTGTCATGGTTTGAATGCGAATAGGGTGTCCGTTACCCAATAATAAATCGCCAATTTTTACCTCACGTGTTTTTAAGCGGCTATATTGGGTTAAACTGTTACAATAAAGTTGCATGGTATAGTGTTTATACAATGATTTAGTTAAACAAATGAGTGCATGAAAAGTTGCTACCAGTCTTTTTCCGTATTCACCGGCTTAAGTTTTTGTTTTTCATATTGCTGTAGCTCTTTCTCTTGCTGTCGTAATTGGTTTAGCAAATTATCGGCTTGTTGTTTGTTCAATGGGTTTTTAGGTTGTGGTTTATTTTGCTGATTATTTTGCTGTTGTTTTTTTTGTTCATTCAATGCTTTCTGCAAATTATTGCGGGCAGAATCACTGTTAGGATTTAGCAATAAACTTTGTTTCCAGGCATTAATGGCATTGGCTAATTGTTGTTGCTTAATGGCAGCAACACCTGAATTGTAATAAGCTTTGGCTTTTAAATCATTATCATTTGTAACGGCTGCTGCCTGCTCAAATTGTTTAGCTGCCGCTTCATAATTTTTTTGTTGTTGCAATGCGTTGGCTTTATTAAACAATGCAATGCTATTATTGGGGTTCAGCTCCAGTACCTTGTCGTACCATTGTTCCGCTTCATTATAACGGCCCGATTGGTACAACTGATTGGCTTTATACAATAAAGCCTGTTCCTGGTTATTTTGTGCTCTGGAACCAATGGCCGGCACAACAAAAACTAATATGGCTATCCATTGCTTCATGTTGATAATACTTGCTTCGGTTGCATAAGCTTTTCGTTTGCCTGTTGTTGGTTAAACTTTACTTTGCGTTTACTGCGTTTTTTCTCTGAAATAAAAATTTCTAACAAAAGTAAAACAAGTGCCACTGCCAGAAAAGCCGCATAATACAAGGTGTATTGCACATAACCGCCATTATTGTTTAATGGTTTGGTTTGCATGCTGTTTAATTGAGCTGCAATTTCATTAGCCACTTGTGCGGTGTTATCTAAAAAATAATATTGTCCATCCGTAGTTTGCGCTAACGACTGCAATAGGGGTGCATCCAATCGGGAAATAACGGTTTTGCCATTCGCATCTTTTTTGTATATGCCGCTTTCTAAAATAGGAGCTCCTTGTGCAGTGCCAACGCCAACAGTATATAAAACCGTGCCATGGTCGGCTAAGGTGGTAGCAGCTGTGGCTGCCCCGGCATCTAAATCTTCTCCATCTGTTACCAATACAACCGCTTTGTATTTTTTCTCTTTATCATCCAATGAAGCGTCAGCCAATCTTAATGCAGCGCCAATATTGGTGCCCTGTACAGGGGCCAAATCGGGCGAGGCATTGTCAATAAACAATTTAGTGGCTACTGCATCGGGTGTTAACGGCATTTGTAAATAGGCTTCGCCGGCAAACACCACCAATCCTATGCGGTTATGTTGTATGTTGGGCACCAATTGATTTAAAAAGGTTTTGGCCTTTTCTAAACGATTGGGTGGTACATCCTGACTCAACATGCTTTTACTTACATCCAATACCAGCATTACATCAATGCCATTGCCCTTGCTCCCTTTTTCGGATTTCGGACTTCTTAAGTTAGCCCAGGAAATTACGATTAATGCAATGGCAATTAATAATAAAGTAACTTTTAGCCCATAGCGTTGCGGCAGGTAGTTATTGGTTAGTTGCTGCACCAACTGAGCATTACCCAGCATTTTGCGGGTACGCTTTTTAAAATGTATGGCAGCAAAATAGGCCAACAGCAGGGGTAAAAGCACCCCTAATGCCCATAAATAATGTGGTTGGCCAAAATGTATCATGTGCTGCAAGCTACAGGTTACTGTTAAAAAGGAAAAACTAAATTGTTGTTTACCCTATTTCTTCCCTTTAAAAAAGCCCAAATGCGAAAGCAAATCGCGGGTTAATTGCAGGTTTGTGGCAGCTAAAGCCACATTACCCGGTGCTTCCGTATTCAGTACAAAAAAATAAGGGTGCTTATTTTCTTCTATCCATCCCAATACCCAGCCAATTTGTTGTTGGTTAGGCAAAACACCTTCACCGGTAATATATGCCAATTGATAATTGGCATTGTTTTCCTTCATCAACAATCTTTTTATCAAAACTTGCCAGGTTTTATCAAATGGCAACTGACCAAAATACAAGCGTTTAATCAAACCCAACTGTTCGTCGGCGGTAATGGTAAGGGTATTATTCATCCAAAAACTATCAACACTATTGCCTATTAAATGATTGCCATATTTCAAACTATCTAACCAAAATTGCATTTTTTCCTTACCGGTTCTGCGTGCAACTTCCTGAAAATAGGCAGTAATGTTGTGCGCCATGGCCGTATCAAAATTGGGACTATGATTACTGCTGTCGTTATTGCCTTGTGTAACAGCGGCAGGGGTTAATGGAATCACCATTCTTTCATTCGCAATGGTACCCGTTTGTAAACCAATTAAGGCTGTTACAATATTGAAGGTGGCATTGGGTTGATAAGCAGAATCTAAATACTGTTTAAAATGGTAAGTCGTAAAACTGCCTGCACCATTATCGAATAAAGCAAAGCTGCCGGTTACACCATGTTGGGTAAAATCATTACCCAGTGAAGCATCTTCATGAATATTATTGGAATTACATGCCTGCAACCAAATAACAGGTAACAGCAATGCCCAACTTTTAAAAAACCGAAATCTCCGTAAAAAACGACTACCTTTTTGCATAGCAACTATTTTAATACATTTAATTGTTTACCCACTTTTATAAACGCCTGAATGGCATGGTCTAAATGTGCCTGTTCGTGTGCTGCACTTAATTGTACGCGAATACGCGCCTGGCCTTTGGGCACAACAGGGAAAAAGAAACCAATTACATAAATACCTTCCTCTAATAATGCAGCCGCAAATTTTTGTGCTAAAACTGCATCGTACAACATAATGGGTACAATGGGATGTTCTCCGGGTTTAATATCAAAACCTGCTTCAGTCATTTTAGTTCTGAAATAGCGGGTATTGTATTCCAGTTTATCGCGAAGGGCAGTAGTTTCAGTTAGCATGTCTAATACGGCAATACTGGCCCCTACAATGCTAGGTGCTAAGGTGTTAGAGAATAAGTAGGGGCGTGACCGCTGACGCAACATTTCAATAATTTCTTTACGCCCACTGGTAAAACCTCCACTGGCACCACCTAATGCTTTACCCAGAGTACCGGTAATAATATCAATGCGCCCCATTACACCGCGATATTCATGGGTGCCCCTTCCGGTTTTGCCCAAAAAGCCGGATGAATGGCTTTCGTCTATCATTACTATGGCATTGTAACGATCGGCCAAATCACAAATTTTGTCCAATTGGGCAATGGTACCATCCATACTAAAACTACCATCGGTAACAATCATGCGGCTGCGACAACCGGCAGCAGCTTTCAATTGTTGTTCCAAATCGTCCATGTTATTGTGCTCATACCGAAACCGTTGTGCTTTGCAAAGTCTTACTCCATCAATAATGGAAGCATGGTTCAATGCATCGCTGATAATGGCATCTTCTTCATTCAACAGCGGCTCAAATACCCCACCGTTGGCATCAAAGGCAGCTGCATATAAAATGGTATCTTCTGTACCTAAAAAAGTTGAAATCTTCGCTTCAAGGGTTTTATGAATATCCTGTGTACCACAAATAAACCGTACACTGCTCATGCCATATCCGCGGCTATCAATGGTTTTGTGTGCCGCTTCAATTACTTTCGGATGTGCAGATAACCCCAAATAATTATTAGCGCAAAAGTTTAATACTTTCTGGCCGTTCACCATTATTTCAGCGCCTTGTGCACTGGTAATAATGCGTTCTTTTTTCATTAAGCCGGCTTCGTCAATGGCAGCTAATTCCTGCCGAATGCGTTCAACAAAAGCTTCATTCATAGTGCATTTTTTAGGCCACAAAGGTAGGGAATGCCTATTGCTTATAACCGTTTTTGTGCTACTATGTTTCGGTGCTGCGCTCTTGCACTTGTTACCCGTTGTATGGGGTAATAGCAGAGCTATAAATAATGGGGAAAAGCAAAATGATTACTGCTGAATTCAAATATACTATGGCAAAATACCCGAAAACAAATATTTTTTATATTAATAAGAAATGAACTGCTTCTGCTCCTTGCGTTTATTTCCCTTAATTTAGTGCTGCATTAATTGGGGTGTGCATTTTGTATTGGCGGCATGGCTTAGCCCTATTCAAATTTTAATAAAAACAGATTGAAAAAAATTAGTATTTACACGGCAGCAGCCATTGTTATTGCCAACATGATTGGTACCGGTGTATTTACCAGCGTAGGCTTTCAGTTGAATGCCATTCAAAATAGTTGGAGTATTATCAGCTTATGGTTTTTTGGTGGGGTATTGTCTTTATTTGGAGCTTTTGCTTATGCCGAATTAGGCACCCATTACAAAGAATCGGGTGGTGATTACATTTATTTGTCCCGTATTTTTCATCCCATGCTGGGCTATTTGTCGGCCTGGGCAGGTTTAACGGTGGGGTTTTCGGCACCGGTGGCTTTGGCAGCCATGGCTTTTACCCAATATTTATCGCCGGTATTAGGGTTGCCCACTCATACATTCATGGCCATAGCCATTATTGTGGCCATTGGTTTACTGCACAGTTTCACTTTAAAACACAGTAGTCGTTTGCAAAATAGTAGTACGGTACTAAAAATCGTATTCATTGTTGTATTAATCATTATTGGTGTGGCAGCGGTAGCACCGGCACAAAATGCATTGCTATGGAATAATTCCTGGCACCACGAAGTTGTGCAGCCCGGCTATGCAGTGGCCATGGTATATGTGGCTTTTGCTTATACGGGTTGGAATGCGGCGGCTTATGTGGTTGATGAAATGGATAACCCACGCCTGCATTTGCCCCGAGCCCTTATTGGCAGTACCCTTTTTGTAATGGTGGTGTATATGTTATTTCAATATGTGCTGTTAAAGCATGCTACCGTCAATGCATTAAAAGGTAAGGAATCTGTTACGTTTATTGCGTTCAATAATGTTTTGGGTGTAAAGGGCGCCAAATGGGTCAGTGCTTTTATTGCCTTGCAATTAATTGCCACCATCAGTTCGTATATATGGGTGGGTTCAAGGGTTACGGCTGCATTAGCTCGTGAACACCGCTTATGGCAACCCTTTTCCATCAAAAACAAGCATGGCATTCCTATTTATGCCATTTGGTTGCATGTGGCTATTGCCATTGTGTTGCTATTAACCGGCTCGTTTGAAAAAGTATTGTTGTATGCGGGCTTTGTGTTACAGTTGATGGCCTCTTTAACCGTGGCCACCAGTTTGTTCACCCAACCGAAACCTTTTCCTACCTATAAAAGTCCTTTTAAGCCGGTATTGCAAATTATTTTTCTATTGTTCAATGCCTGGGTACTCATATTTACGTTAATTGATAAACCCGTGGAAAGCTTGATTGGTGTGGGCATATTGGTAGCAGGGTTGGTACTGTATGCATTTGATAAACCGGTGAATACAGTCAACCCAACTAACTAGTCCATCAAAAAAGTACCTGCTATTGTTTTGCCTGGGGAACAAGCATCACCAACCATTCGGTCCAATATATTTGTCAATACGGAACGAATGGCCGGGATTTATTCCAACTTATTGTTAATAGTTAATCACCTGTTCTTCTATGGCTTCGGGAATGTTGCGCCATTCATATTGCTGATTACGCAATTGGGGTTCAAAACCGGCTTCGCGAATGGCTTCCTGAATGGTTTTATAAGTAAACCGATGCGGCGCACCTGCAGCACTCACCACATTTTCTTCTATCATAATACTGCCAAAATCATTAGCGCCGGCATGTAAACAAACCTGTGCTGTTTGTTTGCCCACCGTTAACCAACTGGCTTGTATGTTCTTAACATTGGGCAACATAATTCTGCTAAGGGCAATCATGCGAATATATTCATCGGCAGTAGTTAAATTATGTACGCCGCGAATTTTTGCCAATAGGGTATCCACATCCTGAAAGGTCCAGGGAATGAAGGCCAGAAAGCCTTTGGCTGTTGCGGGTTTTAAGGCTTGTGTATCGCGAATGCGGGTAAGGTGTATAAAGCGTTCTTCAATGGTTTCAACGTGGCCAAACATCATGGTGGCACTGGTGGTAATGTTCAGTTCATGGGCTTCATGCATAATGGCCAACCATTCATCGGCACCACATTTGCCTTTTGATATCAATCTTCTAACACGGTCAACCAATATTTCCGCACCGGCACCGGGTAAGGAATCCAAGCCGGCTTCCTGCAAAGCTTTCAACACTTCGCGGTGGGTTGAGCGCTCCAACTTGGTAATATGGGCTACTTCCGGGGGGCCTAATGCGTGCAGTTTAATGGTAGGAAATTCCTGTTTAATCTGTCGGAAAATATGCGTATAAAAATCCAACCCTAATTCCGGATGGTGGCCTCCTTGCAACAGCAATTGGTCGCCGCCATAACGCAGGGTTTCCTGAATTTTTTTCCGATAGGTGTCCATATCGGTAATATAGGCTTCTTTGTGTCCGGGTATCCGGTAAAAATTACAAAACTTACAATTCGCAATGCAAACATTGGTAGTATTTACATTTCGGTCTATTTGCCAACTCACTTTACCATGGGGTACTTGTTTTTTGCGCAAGGTATCGGCCACCACCATTAATTCGGTAAGGGGGGCATGTTCAAATAAAAACATCCCTTCTTCTACACTTAAAAATTCCAGGTTCAGGGCCTTTTGGTACAAATCGTTCAACTGCATAATAACTATTTAAAACTGTAACAAAGGTAGGGGGCATAAGGTTGAAATGTCAAATCCATTTCTATGACTGCCAGTGTATTGTGTAAGATAAAGCCGCTATTACTGTCATTACCTTTCACCATTCATGGGGTTTTTATGCCATTCCCCTAATTTAGGTCTGCAAAATTGGTTACATGTCAAAAATTAGTTACATTCATTAATAAGGGCAAATTAGCAATTGCATCTTTTATCCCGCATGAAAATTGTTACTTCATTTTTACTGATCATTGCTTGCTGCACCGGTACCTTGCTATCGGCTCAAACGCCTTTGCCGGTTACTAAAACATTTGAACAAACCCTGCCCAAACCCATGGCCAGCTTTGGTTTTATTCAATTGAGCGGTGGTATCATTATTTTAAAAGCGCAGTTAGATAGTATTCCCGATTCCCTGAATTTTATTTTAGATACCGGTAGCGGCGGCATTTCACTCGATTCTTCAACAGTTGAGGAATTTCATTTGGAAAGGGTGCATACCGACCGCACCATTCGCGGTATTGCTGGCATTAAAACAGTAGATTTTACTTATCGCCATACCCTGCATTTCCCGGGTTTAACGCTCGACAGCCTCGATTTTCACATTAATAATTACGATTTATTAACCAGTGTATATGGCGTAAAAATTGATGGTATTATTGGCTACACTTTTTTTAGCCGCTATGTGGTAAGTGTTGATTATGATAACCATACCATTGGTGTTTACGAACCCCACAAGTTTAAATACCCCAAAGGCAATGGCGGATATGTATTGCAGCCCCGCTTTAGTACCTTAATCTACCAACCCGCAGCCATTACCGATGCCCGCAAAGTACTAAGCCGCTTTATTTTTGATACCGGTGCCGGTTTGTATTTTTTAATTTCAGAAAGGTTTATGAAAGATAGCAGTTTGCTGAAGCGCAAACGTAAGCTCTATCCCACACAGGCCGAAGGATTGGGGGGTAAAAAAGAAATGCAATTAACGGTGGCAGAAAAAATTAAAATTGGCCCTTTTCAATTCAGGAAAGTGCCCTTGCTGATTTTTAGCGATGATTACAACATCACCAGCTATCCCTTTTTGGGCGGTATATTGGGGAACGATTTAATGCGGCGCTTCAACACCATATTTAATTATCCCGAACGCAGCATTTATATTGTTCCCAATAAACATTTTCAAGATCCTTTCGATTATTCCTACACCGGTTTGGGTATTTATTGGGTTAACGGGGCTGTAACCGTGGTTGATGTAATGCCCGGATCACCGGGTGAGAAAGCAGGTTTCAAGCCCGACGATGTTATTGTTGCCATGAACAATGTATTTGCACAAAACATTCAAATCTTTAAAAATATTTTGCAAAATGCAGGTTCACGCATTAAAGTAATTGTACAACGTGCAGGCAAATTAGAAACACTCGATTTAAAAGTGGTGAACATATTGCGACGTTAAACCCTGCCGCCTTTGCGTTATGCTTTGGTAAACATATTTGCCCACTCCGCAATTTTGTTGCTACTTTGCACACCTTATTTCAGTAGTATGATTGAATTTAATCGCTTTGTTTTAGAGAATGGTTTAAGGGTACTGGTGCATGAAGACAATTCAACCCCCATGGCGGTGGTGAATGTGTTGTACGATGTGGGTGCCCGTGATGAAAATCCCGAAAAAACCGGCTTTGCCCACTTGTTTGAGCACCTGATGTTTGGCGGCAGCAAAAACATACCGGATTATGATGAACCCCTGCAACGTGCCGGTGGTGAAAATAATGCCTATACGACCGATGATGTAACCAATTACTATTGCCAATTACCGGCTAAAAATATTGAAACGGCTTTTTGGCTGGAAAGTGATAGAATGCTTTCACTGGCCTTTAGCAAAAAAAGTTTGGAAGTACAACGGAAGGTGGTTTGCGAAGAGTTTAAGGAACACTACATTAATAAACCTTATGGCGATATGTGGCACAAAATGCGGGCCTTGGCTTATCAGGTACACCCGTATCGCTGGTTAACCATTGGTAAAGAATTAAGCCATATTGAACAGGTGCAGTTAGAAGAAGTGAAGGCATTTTTCTTCAAACACTATCGCCCTGTTAATGCCATTTTAGTGGTAGCCGGAAATGTTACTACCGAACAAGTGAAGCAATTGGCAGAAAAATGGTTTGGCGATATTCCCATGGGCGAAAAGTATGAACGCCATTTACCTGCCGAACCTACACAAACGGCCCCACGTTCATTAGAAGTAACCGCCGATGTTCCTTTGCATGCCATTATGAAAACCTGGCACATGGCCGGCCGTTTACAGCAAGGCTATTACGTGGCTGATTTAATTACCGAAATTTTAGGCGGTGGCAGTTCATCGCGTTTATACCAATCATTGGTAAAAGAGCAGCAATTATTTTCAGATATTCAATGTTATCAGTTAGGCGCTATCGACCCCGGTTTGGTTACTATTCAGGGTAAATTGGTAAAAGGGGTTACCATGCAACAGGCTGAAGCCGGCATTAATGCGGTTATTCAGCAAGTGGTGGAACAACCTGTTTCTGAAATAGAATTAACCAAAATTAAAAACCGAACAGAAAGTGTTATTGTGTTCGAAGACATGGCATTAATGAACCGTGCCAGCAGCTTAGCTTATTACGAGTTATTGGGTAATGCCCAATTAATCAATGAAGAGTTAAGTCGTTTTCAAGCGGTTACTACGGCTGATTTGCAGCAGGGTGCAGCCGCTATTTTTAATCCGAACAATGTGAATACACTTTATTATTATAGCCAACATTTATGATCAATAGAAAACAACAACCCAATATAACCGATCCCATTCATTTGCCCCTACAATTACCGGCAGCGGAAACATTTACCTTATCCAATGGTGTTCAAGTGTATGCCGTAAAAGCCGGCGCACAGGAGGTAGTGCAATTAGAGTTGGTTTTTGATGCCGGCAACTGGTACGAACAAAAGAATATTGTTGCAGCCAGTACTAATTTTTTATTGAAGAATGGCACCCGGCATAAAACAGCCTTTCAGTTAAATGAACAGGTTGAAATGTATGGCGCTTATTTAAACCGTGCCTGTTATTTTGAACGAGCTAGTGTTAGTTTACACAGCCTAAGCAAATTCTTGCCTCAATTGTTGCCCCTGGTGGCCGAGGTATTGAGCGAATCGGTTTTCCCGGAAGAGGAAATTCAAATTTATTGCCAAAATATGCGGCAACGCCTGGCCGTTAATTTGAAAAAGCCCGACTTCGTGGCCAATCGTTTAATTGATGCCTATGTGTTTGGCGAGCAACATCCTTATGGTAAGTATAGCCACTTGTCCGATTACGATACATTAACCCGCAACGAAATGTTGCAGTTTTTCCAACAATACTATCAAAATGGTCATTGCACGGTATTCATTGCCGGTAATTTACCGAATGATATTGAAGCTTTGCTCAATAACACCATCGGACAACTACCACTTAACGGTACTGTATTGGTGAAGCCGGAATATCCCATACAACCGGCAGCACAAAAAAAATATTTTGTATTGAACGACGATAATGGCGTGCAGGCTGCTATTCGTTTAGCACTGCCATTTCCTGAGCGCCACCATCCCGATTTTTTAAAGGCACAATTGCTGAATACTGTGCTGGGTGGTTATTTTGGCTCAAGGCTCATGAGTAATATTCGCGAAGACAAAGGCTATACCTATGGTATTCATTCTTACATCCAACCCTTTCAACAACAAAGTTTGTGGATGGTAAGCACTGAAGCAGGTCGGCAGGTAAGTGAAGCAGCTATTGAAGAAACGTACAAGGAAATGTTGAAACTGCAACAGCAGCCAATTGCCGAAGAGGAACTGAGCTTGGTGAAGAACTTTTTAATCGGTACCCTATTGGGCGATATTGACGGTCCTTTTCATATTATTGAACGCTGGAAAAATTATGTGTTGAATAATATGCCTATGAATTATTTTGATATTACGGTGGAGAATATTAAATCTACCACAGCAGAAGAATTGCAGCAATTGGCGAAAAAATACCTGAATCCCGAAAATTTTTACGAACTTCAGGTAGTATAAATGAAACCAATATGATTTCATTCCTTTCAAAAGTTTTATTCACCTCGGTAGCCGTATTGGTAGCTACCTACATTTTAAGTGGCGTGCATGTAAACAGCACTGCCACCGCCATACTAGTGGCAGTAGTGCTAGGTTTGCTCAATACTTTTGTAAAACCTATCCTTATCATTCTCACCATTCCTTTTACCATACTTACCCTGGGTTTGTTTCTGCTGGTAATTAACGTATTGATTATTAAATGGACCTCCGAGCTGGTACCCGGCTTTCGGGTAGATGGCTGGTGGTCGGCTCTTTTCTTCAGTATAATTGTGTCGTTGGTGTCTTCCTTCATTGAAGGTCTGGTGCGTAATAATGAAGCATAACCATACAACGCATAAGCATTGTTGTAGCTATGATATCTACTTATTTGGGTAGCTTTAATTGCTGCATGAGTTGATGGATTAATTTGGGAAATGGCTTTTCGGAAATTTTTGACCACGACACCCGTTCATATTGCTGTAATGCGGGTATGGGTTGTTGCAGCCGTATGTAAATCATTACACCCGTAATTTGCTGATGGGTTAATTGCTGTACTTCTTTGGCAGAAATTTCTAAGGTCTCAAACGCTGTAATATTCCATTGTTCTTGTAACCATTGGGCAATGGTGGTGGTATTCCATACTATGTCTTCCTCACTTTCAATTAAATAAGGCTCATACAGGTTTTCCCAAACATCTTTACGGGTTCGTTTGTGCAGGTAAACGCTGTTGCGGTATTCCAGTAAAAAATAGTAAAAGCGCCGTTTCTTTTTTTGTATGGTTTTTTCTTTAACAGGCAGTTGTTGTTGCGTGCCGCTTTGGTGTGCTTTGCAAATGGGTAATAAAGGACAACTACTACAATGGGGTAGCGTTGGTTTACAAATGGTAGCCCCCAAATCCATCATGGCCTGGTTATGCCAATCGGGGCGTTGTTGATTCAATACCTGTTGCGCTAATTGCGTAAATTGTTTTTTCCCTTCTGTATTATCAATAGGGGTATCAATGGCAAACACACGGGCCAATACCCTAAACACATTTCCATCTAATACGGCATAGGGTAGTTGAAAAGCAAAGGAGGCAATGGCTGCGGCAGTGTACGGTCCCACACCTTTTAATTGCAAAAGGGCATCATAGTCTGCCGGAAATTTTCCCTGGTATTGTTGCACAATGGTTTTAGCGGTTTGTAATAAATTTTTGCAGCGGCTGTAATAGCCCAATCCTTCCCATAACTTAAACACCGCTTCTTCGGGTGCTTTGGCTAATTGGGTAACGGTAGGGTATTGCTGTATAAATTTTTCGTAATAGGCAAGCCCTTGTTCAACCCGGGTTTGTTGTAAAATAATTTCACTGAGCCAAATTTTATAGGGGTCTTTTTCTCCTTTCCAGGGCATGGTACGTTTGTTATGGTGCCGATGCCAGTGTAACAACAATTCGTCAAAATGGGGTGCATGCATATAGCCACAAATTTGCCTTAAAATCGGCATTTAACCATCAGGCAATTTGTTGCAGGGAAAAAGGGGTGATCGCGGAAAATTGCAATATTATGTAAAACGACAACTTATAAATATCTTTGCAATCAGTCACTAATATGTATTATTTTTTTTTTATTTTCTTGCAAAACCCATTTTTTGTTTTAATTTTAAGGTACTGTTCACCCGAAAAGCTTTTTTATGAGAAAATCAGATCTCATTACCGTTATTTCCGAAAAAACCGGCATCCCAAAAGTCGATGTACTGGTTACGTTAGAAACCATGTTAGGAGAAATAAAAACCAATTTGGCAGCCGGCCGAAATATCTATATTCGGGGTTTTGGCAGCTTTGTTACCAAAAAAAGGGCCGCAAAAATTGGTCGTAATATTAAGTACAATACTATTGTAGAAATACCTGAACATTTTGTCCCCGCCTTTAAGCCCGCAAAAGAATTTATGGAAGAAGTGCGTACCAAGCTCAAGTCGGAATAACTTTGCGCAAAATTGAGCGTGTGAAAAAAAGTCAAATTGTATTAGTCATCGCTTCCGTAGTGGCGGTTGTGCTGTTGTTTGTGTTTGGTAAAGTTACTGCCCCCAAATCGGCTGCTAATCAGGCGCCTATGGCGCAGCAGCAGGAAGCCGGAGCCCCTCCTGCCATCCATTTTGCCGATATATTGCAAAAAGCCCGTCAGCAGCTTACCCCCGAGCAAAATCAACGTATTTTATCGTTAGAAAATGCCGTTACCCGTGGCGATGTAAAAGACCAGCAAATGCACGTCTACCATCAGTTGGCCCGCTTTTGGAAAGACTCTGCCCATGTATTCGAACCCTATGCCTATTATACGGCACAAGCAGCTAAGTTGGAGAATTCCGAAAAAAGTCTCACATTTGCCGCCCAACTGTTTGTAGATAACCTGCTAACAGAGAATAATCCGGCCATGCAACACTGGCTGGCCGAAAACGCAAAAGATCTTTTAGATAAAGCATTGGTATTGAATCCGAATAACGATTCCAGTAAAATAGGACTGGGGGCTTGTTATATGTTTGGCAATATTTCCGATAACCCTATGCAGGGTATTTTACCCGTTCGTGAAATTGCACAAAAAGATTCCAATAACCTGTATGCACAAATGGTATTGGGCCTGGGTGGTAAAAAAAGCGGTCAATTAGATAAAGCCATTGAACGGTTTCAGTTCATTGTTCGCAAAGACCCCCATAATTTGGAAGCTATTTTTCAACTGGCGGAAACCTACGATATGCATGGCGATAAAGCCAACGCTATTCACTGGTACGAAACAGCGAAAAACATGATTAACAACGATGCCATTCAAAAAGAAATTGACAAGCGTATTAACGAACTAAAATAAATTATTAAACAAAAAAATCAGACAGCGTATGCCTTGTGGTAAGAAAAGAAAACGTCATAAAATTGCTACCCACAAACGTAAAAAACGTTTAAGAAAAAACCGTCATAAGAAAAAGAATAAGTAATATTTCTTATTGGTTACTCTATTTGTTAAGGTCTCCGTTGGTTTCTACCGGAGGCCTTTCCTTGGTTTCACAACGTGTATTTGCCGCGCCTTTTATTGCTGCAACTTTACCTTCCTTCCCTTTGGGTAAATACATGCGTGATTACTTTTAATGCCCTGCTCTTAATGGCAGTGTGCACTATTGTGTATCTATAAAGTTGCAACATTTGTGAACAAAGAATTAATTATTAACGTTTCGCCCGGTGGAGTTGAAATTGCTTTGCTGGAGGATAAAAAACTGGTTGAGTTACACACGGAAAAGGCCGATGCCAATTTTGCCGTGGGCGATTTATATTTAGGAAAGGTAAAAAAATTAATACCCGGCCTCAATGCCGCTTTTATTGATGTGGGTTTTGAAAAAGATGCTTTTCTGCATTATACCGACCTATCGCCCTTTGCCCGCTCCTTATTGAAGTTTACCCAAATGGCTATTCACGATAAAGGAGAAACTCCTTTCGACTTCAGTCATTTTAATGTAGAGCCGGAAATTGTTAAAACCGGTAAAATTAACGAGGTACTGAACGGCAAGCCCAGTGTGTTGGTGCAAATTTTAAAAGAACCCATTGCGGCCAAAGGCCCCCGCCTGAGTTGTGAAATTAGCTTACCCGGTCGCTTTGTAGTATTAACCCCGTTTAATGAAATTGTAGCCGTTTCCAAAAAAATTCATTCGGCGGAAGAGCGTAAGCGCCTGCAAAAAATTGTAGAAGCCATTCGCCCCAAAAACTTTGGCGTTATTGTACGCACCGCGGCAGAAGGTAAATCTACCGCAGAATTGCACCAAGACCTCATTACCCTTACCGAAAACTGGAAACAAATTCAGCAAAATTTGAAAGGTGCCGTAGCGCCTGCCAAAATTATGAGCGAGCAGGATAAAACCACCAGCATGCTACGCGATTTGTTGACGGTAGATTTTAATCGGGTAGTGATTAACGATAAAAATATTTACAACGATACCAAGGCCTACATTCAAAAAATTGCACCCGACAAAGCCGATATTGTAACCCACTACAATGGTCCTTTGCCCATATTCGACCAATATGGGGTTACCAAACAAGTGAAAGGCTCATTTGGTAAAACGGTGAACCTGCCCAGTGGTGCTTATTTAATTATTGAACACACCGAGGCACTGCATGTCATTGATGTAAACAGCGGCTACAAAAGCGTTAGCAATAACCAGGAAGAAAATGCCCTGCAAACCAATTTGGAAGCAGCCGAAGAAATTGCCCGCCAGTTACGCCTGCGCGATATTGGTGGTATTATCGTGATAGATTTCATTGACATGAAGTTGCCCGATAATAAGCGTAAGCTGCAAGATGCCATGGAAGAATACATGAAAAACGATCGGGCAAAACATGCTGTATTGGCCATATCGAAGTTTGGCTTAATGCAAATTACCCGCCAACGTATGCGCCCCGAAGTAAATATCAATACATCGGAAATTTGCCCCACCTGTGGTGGTACCGGTATGGTTACGCCTTCTATTTTGTTGGAAGATGAAATGGAAAAACGCCTGCAATACCTGGTGAACCATGGCCATCGTCAAATTGAATTGCATGTACACCCCATTGTATTTGCCTATTTAACCAAGGGTTGGTTTACCAACATAGTAAAAAAGTGGAAAAAGAAATTTGCCATCAAGCTCAAAGTATTACCCAATAATAATTACAGCTTCATTGAATACCATTTCTTCGATGAAAATGAAGAAGAAATTAAGTTCTAAATCAATGAATCCTAATTCCTATGAAAACGGCTGTCCTCGGGCAGCCATTTTTATGCGCCTACCAATAAATAGTGGAGTTTTTTACTTACGCCATAAGGGTTCATCAATTGGCTTTCTATAAAAATTGTATATAATAAATGTGGCATCTTATTTTCTTGTGCACACAATTATCCGCTTTCCTGTTGCTAATTACTAGGTTTTCCTTAATTTAACATTTTACCAAACACCCCCTTATGGTTAAACAACGCTATTATTCGCTCGATGTATTTCGGGGCGCTACCGTGGCACTGATGATTTTGGTGAACAACCCGGGCTCCTGGGAACACATTTTCACACCACTGGAACATGCACCCTGGCATGGCTGTACACCCACCGATTTGGTATTTCCTTTTTTCTTGTTTGCTGTAGGGAATGCCTTTTCTTTTGTGTTGCCTTCCTTTGAACAAAAAGGCAATGCATATTTTTTAAAGAAGGTAGTGAAACGGGCTGTTCTCATTTTTGTGATTGGCTTATTGCTTAACTGGAGTCCCTTTGTACAATGGAACGATGGACATATTGTGGTGAAAGGTTTTCAGCAAGTACGTATTATGGGGGTACTGCAACGCATAGCCGTTAGTTATTTGTTGGCAGCGCTCATAATTTATTATGCCAAACCCCGCGGTGCTTTTGTTATTGGGGGCATTATTTTATTGGTATACTGGGCTTTTACCTTTTTGGCAGGTGCACCCGGCGATCCCTATAGCCTGCAAGGTTTTTGGGGTACACAGTTCGATATTCATTTGTTTGGCATGAACCACGTGTACAGGGGCGAAGGCGTTCCTTTCGATCCGGAAGGATTGTCCAGCACACCCGGAGCTGTGGTGCAGGTAATTATTGGCTTCTTAACGGGGCAATACATTCAACAAAAAGGAAAGAACTTTGAAATGCTGGCCAATTTGTTGGTCATGGCATTAATATTAATGGTAACGGGCTATATCTGGGACATGGTATTTCCCATTAACAAAAAAATATGGACCAGCAGTTATGTCGTTTATACCAGCGGATTGGCCATGGCTGCATTGGGTATCCTTATTTATGCTATTGAATTCAAAGCATACAAAGGTGCCTGGAGCCGCTTCTTCGATGTGTTTGGCAAGAATCCTTTATTCATATTTGTATTCAGCGGTTTTTTGCCCAGAATACTCGGCTTAATTCATATTTCTGATGGTACCAACGAGGAGGGCTTGCCGAAATATCTTTCTCCCTTCGGTTGGCTATACCAAACCATTTGTAAACCCATTAGTGTGGACGAACGCGTAGGCTCATTGGTATATGCCCTTATTCTAATTGCCTTTTACTGGTTCATTGTGTACCTGATGGATAAGAAGAAAATTTACGTAAAGGTATAACCGTTGGTATACTACTAACCAAACAGTATAACGGTGCAGTATCAATATTGGCAATAAACAATTATTGAAAGTGCCTGCATAAGGAATTTAAAATTCCCTTAAATCGTATCGGTGGTAGCAGCGTAATGGCGAAAACAACTACCTTACTTTACATAAAAATTGTTTGCCATGCCACATATTCCATTGCCGGAAGGCTATCCCGGTATCCGCAGTTTATTCATGTATAGCCCCGTTACCGCAGAACCACTCAACCATCTGGTTCAAACCTTGTTACACGATAAAAACACTTCAACCCTAACACCGGGTGAAAGGGAATTGATTGCCACTTATACTTCGCGGTTAAACGAGTGTAAATATTGTGCTACCACCCATGGTGCTATTGCCAAATTTCAATTAGGAGGTAATGCCGGTTTGGTGAACAATATTTTACAACTCAATGTACAAGAGGCGGAGTTGAGTGATAAAATGAAGGCCTTATTGGCCATTGCTGCCAAAGTGCAACAAAGCGGTAAAAATGTAAGCAAGGCCGATATTGATCTCGCCAAACAAGCCGGTGCAACCGATAAAGAAATTCATGATGCCGTATTAATTGCCGCAACCTTTTGTATGTTCAATCGGTATGTGGATGGATTGGCTACCTGGGCACCCGATGATCCTGCCGTGTACGATGCCATCGGTAAACAACGGGCCGAAGAAGGCTACATGACCAAACCCTTTGTTGTTTCATCGCATTAATCTTACTACCATGCCCTATATTACGCTCAACGAAAAATTGCCCGGTATTACGGGTTTACTCGATTATAGAAAAGATACGGCACAACCCATTCGCGAACTTACGCAAATACTACTCCGTGGGCAATCAACACTAACCGAAGGGGAAAGGGAATTGATTGCTACCGTTGTTTCTAATGGCAATGGTTGTGCGTTCTGCACAGCGGCACATGCTGCTATTGCCGATATGCTATTAGACCAGCCCTTGGCAGAACAGGTTTGTACGGATATACAATCGGCAGCGGTTAGCGATAAAATGAAGGCCTTATTAACCATTGCCCGTGCCGTGCAACAAAACGGTAGAAATGTTACCCCCGAAATGGTAGCAACCGCCAAAGCAGCCGGTGCCACTGAAATGGAGTTGCATGATACCGTATTAATTGCAGCATTATTTAGTTTGTATAACCGTTATGTAGATGGGCTGGCCAGCGTTACACCTCCCAATCCCGATTTTTATCAACGCCTGGGGGTTATCTTAAAAAACAAGGGCTACCTGCCTTCCGAAAATCGGTATGCAGACTTGTAATAGAACTTTTGAACACAACCTTAAACCACTACTACTTTAACCGTCTCTGTAAGGTTGCTGGATGCATTTCTTGCAGGGATTTTTTTTACGTCAATCACCTATCGTTGGTTATCTTTTTTGTTCGATAAAAAGTAAACAGGTATCCCTACGGCAGTAATCAGGGTGCCCAAAACCGAATTAATAACAGGGGTACGGCCCAGTTGATAATCGCGAATATCTGTATAAAGGGTAGAAACGAGGAAGAAGGCTACAAATGCAACAAATAGCAGCGGCACCACCGGATAGCCGAACACACGGTAGGGCCTTGGTGTAGTGCGCATTTTGCTTCTTAAAATAAATACACCCAATACACTCATGCCATAAAAAAACCAACTCACAAAAATCAACATATCCGTTAGCATATCAAACGAGCCACTCAGGATTAATAAAATAGTCCATACGGCATTGGTAATTAACGCATTGCCGGGTGTACGGTATTTGGGGTGCAATTTTCCCGCAGGGGCAAACAACTTGTTTTCAGTGCCCATGGCATAGGTTACCCTGGCGGTAGCCAAAACATTGGCATTGGTAGTGCTAATAATGGAAAAAATAATCATGAGGGCAATAATACTGCCACCGGCAGCCCCCCAAACCGCAGCAGCGGCATCGGAAGCCACAAAGCCCGATTGGGCCATTTGTGGTAACGGCAAAACATACAAATAGGCTAAGTTCACTAACGCATATACCAATATGCAAAACAGTAAGCCCATAAATAAACTGCGGGGAATATTGCGTTGCGGATGTTGTATTTCTCCGGCTACAAACGTAATATTGTTCCATCCGTCGTAAGCCCAAAAGGCTCCGGCCAAAGCCGCCATATAGGCTCCTACCAACGCCCAACCGGTGGGCGCATTGCTCAAGGGATGTTGTAAATTCTGCCAATGTCCTTTGCCCGAGAATAAAATGCCACCAATCAGTACTACAATGGCAACGGATTTTAATGCGGTTAAAATGCGTTGTACCGCACCGCCTTCTTTTACACTGCGGTAGTTAATATAAGTTAGTGTCAATACCAGGGCAATGGTTAATAGTTTAACGCCAATATGGTCTAACGGAAATATATCCCCCACATAAGGTATATTCAGGTGAATGGCTTTTACAAGGGCAGGATTGCATTCGGGTAAAGGAATAAAATAGTTGGTGTATTGGGCAAATACATACGCAATAGATGCATTGCCGGCCGTATTAAAAACGGCAAATGCCGCCCATCCATATACAAACGCAAAGCCCCTACCGTACATCTTTTCAAAAAAAACATATTGGCCACCCGTTTCCGGAAACATGGCTGCCACTTCGGCATTGCTTAATGCACCAAACAGGGTAATAGATCCGGCTACTATCCATACACTCAGCAGTAACCATCCATTACCCAATTGTCCCGCCATTAATGCCGGTTTCATAAATATTCCCGATCCAATAATGCCGCCTACTACCAGCGATAAGGTAGTTTTAAACGACAAGGTGCGTGCTAATTGCGCCATTCGGTTTTTTTTAATTAATACACTATTTACACAAATGCCTGTTCGTTAGTAAAACTATTGGCCAGTAAACGGTGAAAATGATGGGTACCTTTTTCGTGTAATACGGAATAACGTCCATGCTGATAAAAGCGCGAACGAATGCCTTTTTGTACCTGCTGCACCACGGCTTCATCTTCCATTTCAACGGTATTTAAGCCACTGCCGGCACCACTGCCTAATTTACTTTCATCGTACACAAAAGCAATAAAACGAACCGTGCAGTGCGATGGGGTTTTCGGCTCAACCACATTCAGCGATAATCCCCAGGGGTAAAAATTAAACATCATATTCGGGAATACCCAAAAGTAATAAGCCGCAATGGCTTTGCCGGCATCGGGGGCATCGGCAGGGATATTAAAACAAACATCGCCGGCTTTGGCAACGCCTACCTGCAGGTTGCTGTACGGGAATATTTCAGTGGTATATTCTTTAAAGTTCAGTATGGCATTCAATTGCGGATGCACGAAAGGAATATGAAATCCTTCCAAATAATTTTCACAATACAAAGCCCAATGGGCATTTACTGCATAGGTGGCCGATAAATCGGGGCGGTACACCATTTGGTCAATGGGCAACCAATACACCCTTTGCATCATTTCTTTAAAATAAGTGTCGGGTGAGGGGCCGGGCTTTAATTGGGTAAATAATAAATTGCCGAACCGATACAAAGGCAGTTCGGGTAAATGATTGTTTTCGGGAATAAAGTTTTGTACGCCTTCAAATTCGGGCATGGAAATAAAGCGTCCGTCTAATTGAAACAATCGGCCATGATACTGACAGCGCAGGTGTTTGGTCTTGCAGGCAGCGGGTATCAATAGATTGCCGCGGTGGTTGCAAACATTACTCAGGCAATGGATTTGTTGCGCATTGTCACGGGTCAATAACAAGGGTTCGTGTAAATAGTCGGGTAGCAATGTAATAGGGTATACCGTTGTGTTATCATTCAACATGCCCGTTTCACCCAGGTATTGCCACGAAGGGGCAAAGATGTTTTCTTTGGAAGCTTCAAAATAGGCAGGGTTTAAATAAAAGTCGGTATCAATGGTTTTGGCATACGCAATATCAGGATGCACATACAACGGTTTCATAACTACAGCATTTTACTAAAATTACGAATCTAGGTTTTCTATTCATGGAATGGCAACAATTTGTGCAGAAAGATAAAACCGCCCCCGTTAGGGGGCGGTTGGTTGGTTGGTTGGCTAGCTGTGGAAGTTGGAGTCTAAAAATTAAAGGCTAATTTCACAAACATTCGCATACCATCGAAACCCATTTGAATGGCATCGAAAGGTCCGCCCGATTCACTATCGTAAGCCGAAGCATAACGGGCATTGGGTACTGCAGATAAATCGGGGTGAACATTGAACAAATTGTCAATGCCGCCAAAAAGGGTAACCGATTTGCTTATTTTGTAAGAGCCATAAATATCTGTTGTTACTTTACCATGGAACAAAAAGTTTTCCGGTACACTGGTGCTGCCATCATCGGTAGTTACATAAGGATCATATCCATTGCCACTGCCGGAAATATTGGGATCGCCGGGGCCATTGGGTATGGGGTTGGGTGATCCGGAATAACCATAACCCTGAGTAGTTAACTGACCAAAATAGGTAAAGTGCACACCGGCACCTACTTTATTCCTGCTATAATCTAATCCCAATGAAAACTTCGACTTAGGTGCCGATGCCATTAAGAACGATTGTTCGCGGGTACTGTAAAAAGTTTGCTGGTGTAAATAACTGGTATTTAATACATCAGGTACATTAATGGAATTAATGGTAATGTGGTTGAAGTTACCGGCCAATGTGGCTTTGAAATTGCTTTTGCCAATTTTTTTGTTGTAATCAATTACTACATCTAAACCGGTATTGGTGGTGCTAACTGCATTGGCAAAAAACTGTGCGGCGGCCACATTCAGGTTATTCAATGCATTAATTAAACCGGAAGGTAAGGTGTTGTCATCAGCACTAAACTGACCGGATAATACCACCCGATTTTTAATGTTTACCAAATACCCGTCGGTAGTAATGGTTAATTCGGGTGCGGGTTTCCAACTAAAGCCCAAGCTGGCATTCACCGATTTCTCCGGTGTAAGCGGTGGTATGCCGGCTACACGTGCCAAAGCACTATAATTGGGAACAATACGGGTAGCCACTAATTTGCCGCCCAAAATATTGGTTTGGGTATTGCTGAAATTTATTTGCTGCAAAGAAGGGGCTCTGAAGCCGGTACTTACCGAACCACGTAAATTGAAGTTGTGGCTTACTTTATAACGGGTAGCAAATTTATAAGTAGCCACACCGCCAAAGTCGGTATAATTTTCTGCTCTTACCGCTACGTCAATCAACCATTGTTTGGTAACATCAATGGCCGCATCGGCATAGCCGGCAATTACGGAGCGATTGGCATTCACTACGTCTGCGGGTTGAAAGCCGGGAAATCCTTGTGCACCGGCTGCTTTATTCGGGTCGTATAAGGCATAAGAGGCTTCTTCGCCTTGATAAATTTTATAGTTCTCGTACCGATATTCCGTACCAAAGGCCAGGTTAAAGCCTTTACTAATGTTTTTGTTAATACCGGCATTCACGGTATTCTGCAAAAAGTTAAAGCCTCCATCGTCAAAGTTGGTTTTATTAACGTTGGCGGGATTGAATGAGGCATTAAAGGTTTTTTGGCCAAAGTAGTGGAAGTTGTTATAACCAATGGTATTGCTGATGTCCCAGTTCCAACCGCTTTTGAAAGTACCTTTAAAACCGGTGGCATTTTCATAGTCGGTAATATGCACATCTTCAATAGGGTTATAAAAAGTTTCACTGCCATCAGCCGTTTTTTTCATAATGCCCGGTACAAAAATCAGGTTGCCATTGGCATCGGTAGGGAAACGTTCCGGCGCTGCCGAAAAATTACGGGTATAAGCGTAGGCATTGGAGTTTTTGTAGTTATAACCACCAAAGCTATAAAAGCTGGTATTGGTATGGGCAATGGGAATTTCCATATTAAACATACCGCCGGCAGCCAATACCGAAGCATCACCAAAGGCCCGGCGAATGGTGTTAATGGGTAAGGCTTTGGGATTGGTCATTACATTGGTGTCGGGTACTTCTCTAAAAGTTTTGCCGGCAGAACGAAAATCGCCGGAGAAGTTAATATAGCCGCCATTTTTGCCAATGGGTAAGCCATAATTCATGCCCACAGAAACGGTATTTCCATCCACCTGATGCCCTGTATAATATTGGCTGGGGTCAAAGCCATTCAGGGAATTGTATTTGTGGTCGTAATACCCGCTCCATCCGGTGTTAATGCTCAAGTGGTTCACGTCTTTTTTCAGAATAATATTAATTACCCCGGCAATGGCATCCGAACCATATTGGGCGGAAGCACCATCGCGTAATATTTCTACCCGGTCAATGGCATCTACCGGAATGGCATTCAAGTCGGTTCCAGAAGCACCGCGACCACGGGTACCAAATAAAGCCACAAAAGCAGTTTGGTGTTGGCGCTTGCCATTAATCAATACCAGGGTTTGGTCGGGCCCTAGGCCACGTAAGGTAGCCAGGTCAATGGCATCCGAACCATCGCCACCACTTTGTTTATTATAGTTGAAAGAAGGCGCTAAATAATTCAATGCCGAAGTAAGGTCCATACGGGCAGTGGTATTATTCGCAGTGCCTAATTTAATAATGTCAACAGGCACCGGCGATTCGGTTTTACTTCTTCCCGCCCCACGGCTACCCACCATTACTACATCGCCCAGGTTGGCTACGGATTCTTTTAATACAATAGACATACTCGATCCGCCTTTGATGGTTCTGGTTTCAAAGCCTACGGAACTAATTTCCAATACGGCATTATCGGCGCCTTTTAGGGTAAACTGCCCCTGCGCATTGGTGGCCGTGCTGGTACTGGTGCCTTTAATGGTAATGGTTACACCTTCTAAGGGTTGTCCTTTGCTGTCGGTTACTTTGCCAGAATAAGTATGTTGTGCAAACACAGTCACGGTAATACAAGTACTTACCATGAATAACAAGAGTGATTTCAGTAGACGCATGCAGTTGAATTTTGGTAAACAATAGGTGATTTGCTCTAAAATACTCCGTAGTTTTTACAAGTCACCTTAAAAATTCCTAAAGTATCCTCCCTTTTCCTTTATTTTGGCTGCTCAACCTGCAATTTTGCGTTTATGGCTACCATTATCGAACAAATTTCGCAACTCGTCCAAAATCATTTTCATCAGCAACCCCATCGCATTGCCCAATTACCCCCCAGTGGCAGTAACCGTACCTATTACCGGGTGTACTTGCCCAACCAAACTGCCATTGCCACCTACAACAACAATGTGCGGGAAAATGAAACCTTTGTTCGCTTTAGTGCTCATTTTAAACAATTACAATTGCCCGTACCGGCTGTATGGGCCATGAATCAGGAACACACTATTTACTTGCAGGAAGATTTGGGCGATACCAGCCTGCTCAATGTATTGGAAGCCAAGGGCTTTACCCCCGAAGTATTTGCCTGGTTTCAGCAAAGTCTTACCATGCTGGCACGCTTGCAAATCATGGGTCATCGGCAGTTTCCTTATGATGCCTGTTTAACCGCCAAGGAATTTGGCAAACAGGCCATTATGAGCGATTTATTGTATTTCAAATATTATTTTCTCGATACGCTGCAATTGCCGTACGATAAGCAGGCACTCATGGACGATTTTGAAGCGCTGAGTACCTACCTTACCAAAACAGAGCACCGCTATTTCTTGTTTCGCGATTTTCAAAGCCGCAATATTTTTATCCATAGCGGTACCACCTTTGCGATTGATTTTCAGGGGGGCATGAAGGGCGCTTTGCAATACGATGTGGCCAGCTTGTTATGGCAGGCCCGTGCCAATTTAAGCGAGCAGTGGAAGCAGGATTTGTTAACCCATTATATGGATGAGGTAGATAAACTATTGCCCCACCCCTTGAATAGAACGGTATTTGTAGGGCAGTACAATGGCTATGTGCTTATTCGATTATTGCAAGTATTGGGTGCTTATGGCTTCCGGGGTTTGTTTGAACGCAAAGCCCATTTCCTGGCCAGCATTCCATTGGCCTTGCAAAACCTGCAGTATTTTATGCAAGACCGTCAGGTAGGCATTATTACACCGGAGTTAGATCGTTTGCTGCGGCTCATGACTGATGCGCCCATTATGCAGCGGTTTTATATCCCTAAGGCCGATGAAAATACCCCCTTACGGGTAGAAATCAACAGCTTCAGCTACCGCGAAGGCATCCCTGCCGATACAACAGGTAACGGTGGCGGATTTGTGTTTGATATGCGGGGCATATTAAATCCCGGACGCATTAATGCTTACAAGCATTTAAGCGGATTAGATAAACCGGTGCAGGATTTTTTGGAACAGGAAACCCAAATGAATGTGTTTTTAAATAGTGTTTGGGATGTAATTGATATTACCATTCAGGAATACATGCGGCGCGGTTTTGAGCACCTACAAATAAATTTTGGCTGTACAGGTGGCCAACACCGCAGTGTGTATGCCGCCGAACAAACGGCCCGCCATTTGCGTAATAAATACCGTTTAAAAGTGCAGTTAACCCATACCAATCGGGCCAATTGGGTAACCCTGCCCGTAACGGAAGAAAAAAAATAAAAGGTACTATGATGCAACTATCGGAGAACCCCGTTGTAAAAGCTATGGTATTGGCAGCAGGTTTGGGTACCCGCTTACAACCCTTTACCCAAACACATCCCAAGGCGTTGGCACAGGTAAACGGGAAAAATTTGTTAGAATGGAATATTCGTTACCTGCAACAATTCGGCATTCGTGATGTGGTGGTGAATGTGCATCATTTCGCCGATCAAATCATTCAAACCATTCAGGCGCATCAGGGGTGGGGAAGTACCCTGCATATTTCCGATGAAACAGCGCAGGTATTGGAAACCGGCGGTGGTTTATACCATGCCCGCAAACTGTTGGAAGATTGTGATGCCCTGGTAGTGATGAATGTAGACATTTTAACCAATTTAGATCTACAGCTCATGCTGGCGCAGCACATCGCCCAACAATCGGCCGTTACCTTAGCCGTTACTGATAGGGTAGCTTCGCGTTATTTTTTATTCAACCAACGGAACCGCCTTTGTGGATGGCGCAATCAAAAAACAGGGGAAGAAAAATTAGCATTGTTTGATGCGCCCTTATTCCCCAAAGCCTTTAGTGGTATTCAAATTATCAATCCGACCATGTTGCAGCATTTACTCGGCGCGGGTAAGTATTCGTTGGTGGATGTGTATTTACAATGGGCGCCCAATTATCTATTGGAAGGCTTTAACCATACCGGCGATACCTGGATAGATGTAGGCACGCCGGCCACTTTAGCCGCCGCGGAAAAGTTATTTCCTCCCCCGGATCAATCATCCCGGTAATTCCTATTCATCTCATTTGTTTGTCAGTTGGTGTGATATCCACCACTAGGGAACGAAAATATCTCTATCGGTTGGTGTCCCCACCAACCGAAACGGAATGAATATTTGTTTTCAATTCTGCAATATCTCCTGCCAATTGCTATAACGTACATGCCTTTGCGTTAGGTAGATGTGGTTGGTGGGGACACCAACAACTAGGAAACGGAAATATCTCTATCGGTTGGTGTCCCCACCAACCGAAACGGAACGAATATTTGTTCCCAACAGCGCAGTATCACCTGCCAACAGCTATAACGTACATGCCTTTGCGTTATGTAGATGTTGTTGGTGGGGACATCAACCACTAGTAAAAAGTGTTACCTTATACTTTTATTGCTAACCCTAAAAACATTTTGGCATCATAACCTTTCTTTACTTTTTTGCTTGCCCACTTGTGCCAAGTAAAGTTTATCTTTTTGATTGAGCATATTAAAAGGCACATGCTTAGCGACCAAAATACAATCAACAGATTTACGCTAAAAAAAAGTAACACATATGCCAATCGTAATGTAATTTTTTTACAATGAATAATCTTAAGGCATATGCTTAGCGACCAAAATACAATCAACAGATATGCGCTAAAAAAAAGGGCACCGAAAAAATATGACAGCCATTTTTTCGGAGGTACTCCGATGTAGCTTTGGTGCTACTGTGGTGAATTGCTGCAGAACGCTATTTTTCACGCTTCGTCGGCATGCTGCGTTGAAAATAAGTATATAAAGTGCTGCCTATTTCAACTATCGGTTGGTGGGGACACCAGCCACTAGGAAAACTAAATCGCTCGGTTGCCCCCATCGGCCTCATAAACAAGGCGTTCAACGGAGGGGTTTGCGCAGCGTTAAGCAACAAAAGCTGCCAAGCTGTAGAGAAAGTGATTCATCAGTCTTCGATATTTCACGTTGCTAAAGTCAGGCTTTAGACTTTTTTGTTGTAGCGGAGCAAAACCCGGAGTAGCCTTGGTTATGGAGCCTTGATTTTTTTGTCACTTTTTGTATCAAGACAAAAAGTGAAGGAAATAGGTTTAGGAAACGAAGATAATATTGCTTCTGCAAACGAATCTTCTATCACAATATCATAACACCCGCTGTCAATAGCTATAACGTATATGGCATTGCGTAGGATAGATGTGGTTGGTGGGGATACCAACAACTAGGAAACGAAAATATCTCTATCGGTTGGTGTCCCCACCAACCGAAACGAAACGAATATTTGTTTTCAACCCCGCAGCATCTCCTGCCAATCGCTATAACGTACATGGCATTGTGTAGGATAAATGTGGTTGGTGGGGACACCAACCACTAGTAAAAAAAAATATGACGGCCATTTTTCCGGGGGTACTTCGATGTAGCTTTAGTACTACTGTGGTGAATTACTTCAGAACACTATTCTGCACGCTTCGTCGGCATGTTTCGTTGAAAATAAGTATATAAAGTTCTGCCTATTTCAACTATCGGTTGGTGGAGACACTAATCACTAGGAAAGCCAAACAGCTCGGGTGCCCCCATCGGCCTCATAAACAAGGCGTTCAACGGAGGGGTTTGCGCAGCGTTAAGCAACAAAAGCTGCCAGGCTGTAGAGAAAGTGATTCATCAGTCTATGATATTTCACGTTGCTAAAGTCAGGCTTTAGACTTTTTTGTTGTAGCGGAGCAAATCCCGGAGTAGCCTTGGTTATGGAGCCTTGATTTTTTTGTCACTTTTTGTATCAAGACAAAAAGTGAAGGAAATAGGTTTAGGAAACGTATATAATATTGCTTCTGCAAACGAATCTTCTATCACAATATCATAACACCCGCTGTCAATAGCTATAACGTATATGGCATTGCGTAGGATAGATGTGGTTAGTGGGGATGCCAACAACTATGAAACGGAAATATCTCTATCGGTTGGTGTCCCCACCAACCGAAACGGAATGAATATTTGTTTTCAATTCTGCAATATCTCCTGCCAATAGCTATAACGTACATGGCGTTGCGTAGGATAGATGTGGTTGGTGCGGACACCAACCACTAGTAAAAAAAATATGACGGCCATTTTTCCGGGGGTACTCCGATGTAGCTTTAGTACTACTGTGGTGAATTACTTCAGAACACTGTTCTATACGCTTCGTCGGTATGTTTCGTTGAAAATAAGTATATAAAGTTCTGCCTATTTCAACTATCGGTTGGTGGGGACACCAGCCACTAGGAAAACTAAACCGCTCGGGTGCCCCCATCGGCCTCATAAACAAGGCGTTAAACGGAGGGGTTTGCGCAGCGTTAAGCAACAAAAGCTGCCAGGCTGTAGAGAAAGTGATTCATCAGTCTATGATATTTCATGTTGCTAAAGCCAGGCTTTAGACTTTTTTGTTGTAGCGGAGCAAAACCCGGAGTAGCCTTGGTTATGGAGCCTTGATTTTTTTGTCACTTTTTGTATCAAGACAAAAAGTGAAGGAAATAGGTTTAGGAAACGAAGATAATATTGCTTCTGCAAACGAATCTTCAATCACAATACCATAAAAACCGCTGCCAATAGCTATAACGTATATGGCATTGCGTAGGATAGATGTGGTTGGTGGGGACGCCAACCACTAGGAAAAGATGTCACTTTGTACTTTTATTGCTAACCCTAAAAACATTTTGGCATCATAACTTTTCTTTACTTTTTTGCTTGCCCAAAAAAGTAACAAAAAAGGGCACCGGAAAAATATGACGGCCATTTTTCCGGGGGTACTCCGATGTAGCTTTAGTACTACTGTGGTTAATTACTTCAGAACACTGTTCTACACGCTTCGTCGGCATGCTGCGTTGAAAATAAGTATATAAAGTTCTGCCTATTTTATGTTGGCATACTTCATTATGTTGTACTATCGGTTGGTGGAGACACCCACCACCGGTAAAAACCCCCTCCTCCCTCAAATGATAAAACTACCCTATAGCCGAAGGCCAAAATCCCCATTACGCCCCCCCTCATTCCTACCCCTTTTGGGTGACACCCCATTCCACAACCGAAAAATAACACAGGAAATTGGGCAAAAATGGCCTAAAATGCCTAAAACAAATTAAATTTGTCACGTATAATTGGGTCTTTTCAGAAATGTGGAAGGTAAAACCATCATTTTACAACGGGTAAGCCGCGAAAAGCAGCAAATGAATATCTGTATAAGCAGGCAATACAATCAGGCTGTAAAACGTTGAGGGGATGGGTTTGAGAATAGATTGCAGCCACCCACTGAAATGAGCTTTTGCAACCACCAAAACAAACGCATGGAAAAAACAGTCCGTTTACTATTTGCAATTTTCCTTTGTGCTTTTGCACGTGTGCCACTATGGGCACAAAATACCCTGGATAAGGCAGGGCTTACCAGTGCTACACCGGCTGCAGTGGCTTATAGTGTGCGCCAGTTAAGCAGCAGTTATGCGGGCAAAGCTTTGCAGGTACGCCGCAGTAGCGACAATACCACACAGGATATTGGGTTTACCGCCAATGGCGATTTAGATACCACGGCATTAAAGAGTTTTGTGGGCAGTGGGAATGGCTATGTAACCATTTGGTACGACCAAAGCGGCAATGGCCGCAATGCCACCCAAGCCAGTACTTCCCAACAACCGGCCATTGTATTGAGTGGGGTAGTACAAAGAGCGAATAGCCAACCGGCGGTGGTATTTGATGGGGTGAGCCAGACGATGGCTTCGGCTGCGGTTGGGCTTATTAATCAGCCATTTACGCGGAATAGTGTATTTAAAGAGTTAAAATACGTACAAGGTCACGTTTTTAATAGTGTAGGTGGAAATCCAAATAATGCACTTTACTTTCCAAATTATACATCTGTTCAAATGTATGCAGGATCATTCGGTGCCCAGTCGTCATTTTCCGCTGGCAACATGGCAGTAATGACTGAAGTTTATAATGGTGCAAATTCATTTTTAGATCAAAATGGAAATGCTACTAATAGCGTCAATCCAGGTTCAAATGGTATGAATGGAATTCAGATAGCCAGCTATGATGGCACTTCATATTTCAGCAATATAGCGGTTTCTGAAGTAATTATTGCTCCTGCATTAATAAATAATTCTGATCGGCAAAACCTGGAAAATAATCAACAAAATTATTACATTAATTATAATCCAATAAGTGGTAACGCTATTTTAAACATTGCTATTGCTTCTTCGGCATATAGTGTTCGATTATTAAGTTCAAATTATAGTGGGAAGGCAATACAGGTACGTCGCAGCAGTGATAATACGACACAAGATATTGGGTTTACGGCGAATGGGGATTTGGATACCACGGCATTAAAGAGTTTTGTGGGCAGTGGGAATGGGTATGTAACCATTTGGTACGACCAAAGTGGCAATGGCAGGAATGCTATCCAAGCGACCACATCAAAACAACCGGCGATTGTGTTGAATGGAACAATACAAAGAGCAAATAGTCAACCGGCAGTGGTATTTAACGGAGTGAGTCAAACGATGGCGTCTTCGACTTTTGCAATTAGTCAGCCATTCACACGTAATAGTGTATTTGCTCCTTTATCAATTTCTGGTAGTTATCCTAACGTTTTTAATAGTGTTGGTGCATCTCCAAATACCGCACTTTATTATTCAACTACATCTCAAATAACAAGTTATGCTGGATTAAATGGGCCATCACAATCAATAAGTGCTTCAAATAATCCCAATATTTTTACAGAAACATTTAATGGTTCTGGCTCTTCATTATCAAAGAATGGTAATTTGTCTTCTTTATCAAATGCGGGTACAAATGGGATTAACGGGGTACAGATTGCCAGTAATAATGGTTCTTCATATTTTAGTAATTGTTCGATATCTGAAATTATAATATTTCCCCAAGCGTTATCAAGTTCGGATAGGCAAACTTTAGAAACTAATCAATCTAATTATTATAATCCTGTAAATAATTTAAACAGCATATTAGGTATTGCTATTGCTTCTTCGGCATATAGTGTTCGATTATTAAGTTCAAATTATAGTGGGAAGGCAATACAGGTACGTCGCAGCAGTGATAATACGACACAAGATATTGGGTTTACGGCGAATGGGGATTTGGATACCACGGCATTAAAGAGTTTTGTGGGCAGTGGGAATGGGTATGTAACCATTTGGTACGACCAAAGTGGCAATGGCAGGAATGCTATCCAAGCGACCACATCAAAACAACCGGCGATTGTGTTGAATGGAACAATACAAAGAGCAAATAGTCAACCGGCAGTGGTATTTAACGGAGTGAGTCAAACGATGGCGTCTTCGACTTTTGCAATTAGTCAGCCATTCACACGTAATAGTGTATTTGCTCCTTTATCAATTTCTGGTAGTTATCCTAACGTTTTTAATAGTGTTGGTGCATCTCCAAATACCGCACTTTATTATTCAACTACATCTCAAATAACAAGTTATGCTGGATTAAATGGGCCATCACAATCAATAAGTGCTTCAAATAATCCCAATATTTTTACAGAAACATTTAATGGTTCTGGCTCTTCATTATCAAAGAATGGTAATTTGTCTTCTTTATCAAATGCGGGTACAAATGGGATTAACGGGGTACAGATTGCCAGTAATAATGGTTCTTCATATTTTAGTAATTGTTCGATATCTGAAATTATAATATTTCCCCAAGCGTTATCAAGTTCAGATAGGCAAACTTTAGAAACTAATCAATCTAATTATTATTCAGTCGCATTTAATTCCAATACAATTTGGACCGGAGCAATTAGTAATGATTGGAGTGTAGCAGGTAATTGGAGTAATGGAATACCTTCTGCATCAATTTCCGCAACAATACCTAATGTTTCTCCACTTCCTTTTCCCATTATATCAAATTCTTCTATTACAAATAATCTTCTCATAAATAGCAATTCTCAGTTAACTATCAACAGTAGTTTGCAGGTTTCAGGAAATTTATTGAATACTGGAACAATTACTAACACCAATGTACTGAGTATTGCAGGCAACCTCTCTAATTCCAATATTATTGGTGGGACAATAGTATTAAATGGTTCAAGTATTCAAAGTATAAATGGTGCAGGTACTTATAATAATTTCACAATCAACAACAATGGTAATAATGTTGTGACTCTAAATAACAGCATCCGAATAAATAATTTATTAACTATTAGTTCTGGTACTCTAAATCTTAACAATAGTGATATTACTTTGGGAAGTACTAGTATTTCAAATACTGCGCAATTTGGTCAGATTGGTGGTAATATTATTTATCCAGGCTCAGGACGATTTGTAGTTGAAAGAATTATAGCTAAAGCAGATGGAAGTTTGGATAGTAACTATTATAGAACTTTAACTGCACCCCTTATTTCTGATCAATCCATTTGGGCTAATTGGCAGGAGGGGGCAACTACTGCAAATTATAATCCTAATCCCGGTTACGGAACGACAATAACCGGAGAAATCGGAACTGGTCAGGGAAATGATCCTTCTACTGGTATAGATTACAGTGGTTCAGGTAGGCCCTCTTTATGGATGTGGGATATTAATGCCCAAAATTATTCTGTTGTTAGCAATACTAAATCCAATAATATATATGGTTATAAGGGATACACAATGCTTGTGCAAGGTGATCGTACCTACAATTTGTTTGATCCAAATGCCCCTTCTACATTTACCAGTGTTACTTTACGAAGTAGGGGAAAATTAATAACAGGAAATGTTGTAATAAATTCTAGTGCGGGAACTAGCTATCAACTTGGAGGGACTAATATATACACAGACAATTCTTACAAATTGTCTAATATAGCTGATACGGGGTATACATTGATTGGAAATCCGTATGCTGCTTCCATTGATTTTACTGCTGCCATGGCCAATAGCGGAACAACTGGTCTAGTAACTACACAATATGGTTATTGGGATGGTACCATTAAACAATATGTAACCTGGGATGCTACTACAGGTCCCAATTATCTAGGTTCAGCAGCTACCAAATATATTCAATCCGGACAGGCTTTTTTTGTACAGAATGATCCTACCAATAACCCTCGTCAGTTTGTGTTTGCCGAAGCCAATAAAAATACCAATTCGGCTAATTTAACCGGGGTATTTGCGCAGGCCACACCCATGACGAAATTGTACTTAAGTTTGTTGAATGCCCAAGGACAAACCCGCGATGGGGCTTTATTGGCGCAACGCAGCGATTTCAATAACCAATCCATCATCGGCGAAGATGCCCATAAATTCCGCAACCCCACCGAAAATATGGCCTTCCGCACCCAAGCACAAAACTGGAGTATTCAAAAAATACAGCAATTGGCCGTAGGTGATACCCTGCCGGTTGCCTTGTGGAACCTGAGTCTCAATCAACCCTACAGCTTTGTGGCAGCCGGAGAACAAATACCTGCAGGTTGGGCCATTTATGATGCCTATACTCAAAAAGTGTACTCCGTGAACAACGGCGATACCTTACGCCTGTCTTTTACCCCTACCACTGATACCGCTACTTATTTACACCGCTTTAGCGTGGTTCGTACCCAGGCCTTACCCAATGCGTCTGCCATTGGTTTGCAGGTGCAAGCCATGAATGGGGGCTACCATTTATTGGGCACAGCGCCCGCTACCCTGGCCGCTACCGGTCCGGATTATACCTTTGAACGCAGTACCGATAGCCTGCATTTTATACCGGTGGGACAAGTGTCCAATGTACATGATACCGCTTTTGGGTATGTAGATATGCCGGCGCCTGCCGGTACCCTCTGGTACCGCATTCGTGCCCTGGCCACCGACCGCACCTTGTATTCCAATACGGTTCGGGTAACCGCCGGTGGAAATGGTATGCAAATCCGCATTTATCCCAATCCCAGTGATGGACAAAGCATTGCTTTAAGTACAGAGAATTTGCCGGCAGGTCTCTACACTATTCAGTTGTACAACAGCAATGGGCAGCGGGTGTATGCCAATCAAGTTAGTATTGGCAATGGCAGTTCGGCACAGGCTTTGCAATGGAATACCCGTTTGGCAGCCGGTACCTATTATTTACAATTGTCATCGGTACAAAACCCGGCGGTACAATTTACCCAAACCCTTATTATTCAAAACCATTAATTTTATTCGGTGAATTTGAAGCAGTTATATTTATTTTGTCGCAATGCCTGCCTGGCACTCTGTTTAGCAGGGGTAGCCCTACCGGTTCAGGCCCAGTTGGGTGGGGGACTGGGATTAGGCAGTCCTTTGGGTGGCGCTATCAACAATGCCCCTTTGAATGGGGGGCAGCAGCGTTCCTCTATTGGCAATAGTCGCCTGCAAATCAGCAACGGCATCAGCAATGGCACCATTGGCTTAAGCCCTAATCCAACTGCTCCGGCCAATACAATAACGCCAATTAACGGAACCACTGCACCTGCAATAGGCACTTTTGGGAGTCCCGGAGGTGGAGGTGGTCCAGGTGGCGGAGGTGCTGGTGGAGGTGGTTATAATGCCGCTCCGCTGGATGGTGGTGTTATTATTCTCATTATCTTAGGGCTGGGCATCTTCTTGCAACTCCGGCTGCGGGAATACAAGAAAAATACCCCAATCCCTTAATCCGATTATTGAACATTCATTGCTGGGTTTGCGCATGGGCAGCAATCCATCCTTTATTTTTTGCACGACGCTGTGATTTTCATTATTATACTTGCGCTTCAGCGAAGTAGCCCTATATTGATGCGGTGGGTAAATACCACCCGATTTGAATGATTGTGGCATTGATGTAAGGGCAGATTTTTTATTTGCCCTTACATCTCAAATCCAACTCCAACGGGCGTGCAGCTATGTTCGTTACACTGTGACCTTCTCAACAACCTATAGTAACGTCATCGGCTTGGTGTATGTTCCAACTATTGTACTATCGCTTGGTGGGGACACTCACCACTAGGAAAGCATCCATTAGATTAGTGTTTGGTACCACCACCAGCCACTTGTGAAAATATTTAAGCATCATAGCTTTTCTTTACTTTTTTGCTTGCCCACTTGTGCCAAGTAAAGTTTATCTTTTTGATTGAGCATACTAAAAGGCACATGCTTAGCGACCAAAATACAATCAACAGATTTACGCTAAAAAAAGTAACACATACACCAGTTGTAATGTAATTTTTTTACAATGAATAATCTAACATCCATTTTTCCGGGGGTACTCCGATGTAGCTTTAGTGCTACTGTGGTGAATTGCTTCAGAACACTATTTTACACGCTTCGTCGGCATGTTTCGTTGAAAATAAGTATATAAAGTTCTTCCTATTTGATGTTGGTATACTTCAACATGTTGTACTATTGGTTGCAGGGAACACCCACCGCTTGAGAAGTCCAACCGCTCGGGTGCTCCCATCGGCCTCATCCGGTTGCCGTTAAGAAAATGGCGATGGAGGGCGTTGGCGGGAACGGATGTTACCAAAGTTTGGAAATTAACTAAAGTCGGTAAGTCCTACAGAAGCAGGGAAAAGTACAACAGTTGTGACTTTGTTCCCGGTAGCCCGTAATCGTCATTTTAACAGGTTGTTCGTTTATGATATTTTGGCCCTGTTGAATGCCTAATTAATAATTTTTTATAGTGATATGTTTTCGATACGGCATTTTAGGCAAGCGGATGGAGCCTTGATTTTTTTGTCACTTTTTGTATCCAAACAAAAAGTGAAGGAAATCAATTTAGGGAACGAAAATATGATGGATTCTGCAAACGAATTTTCATTCACAATACCATAAAATACTCTGCTAATCGCTATAACGTACATGGCATTGTGTAGGGTAGTGTGGTGGGTGGGGACACCCACCACTAGGAAATGCATCCATGGGAAGGTAACCCTACTATTCAACTCAATGAAAAGGGGAGCAACCAACCGCTCCCCCTTATGTTTTACCACTCCGCCAATTTATTCCGCATCTCCAACACCAAATCTTTTACTTTTCGCAGGGCAGTAGGTTCGGGTTGGTAATACCGGCTTTTCAGCGACTCTGCCGATATGGGCTTATCCGTACCGGTCTGTACCCATTGTGCCCAGCAGCGAAAATAGTCCATCATTACCCGGTGTTGCAATACCCCTGTTTCCTGTAATAAACGCACGACTATGGCCAACTCGGAAAGGGTGAGGCGGGTGTTTAGACGATGCGTTTTACCTTCGTTTTCTGCTGCCACGAATGACTGACGCCAAAGTTGTAGTTTTTCCTTTTCTTTTGCTACCAGGGCCTGTAGTGCGGCACCGCAGCCCTGTTTGTGCGGATATAAGGGCGGCTTTTGTTCCTGCTGCCAAATCAAGATTTGTTGTTCCATCTGAAGCCAGTATTCCATGGCCTCGGTGATACTTTGGGTGTGTTGGGCCATATTCACCCAACAATCAAATGCCTGTGCAATAAATACCGGGTCATTGCAATTTTCCGATAAGAGCAATAGCAACAAACGTTGCGCACCGGCGGTATCAGTAGGACAATCCATGCGGGTTACCAGCTTTGTCAATTGGCATATCCGATGCAATTGTTCGAAATGGATGGTGTCTTCATTGTGCAGTCTGCGAATCACGATTTGTTCGCAACAATCATAAATAGCATGAACCGGCGTATTCCCCAATGGCTTCCGCCATTGTTGCAATAGTTCCAGACATTGCAGGCTATGGTATTGTTTTACCGGTGCCGGTACGGGGTGCATAAAGGGTAGGTCGGGGTACTGTTGATGCAACAAAGTATACAAAGTTACCAATTCATCCACCAGCGCTGCTATATCAGGGTCAGTTGTGGGGGGTACTTCCGGGCATTTGGCAATGGCCTCCAGCCAATAATAGCAATGGTTTTCCAGCGTCTGTAAATCGGAAGGGTTTACTTCTTCCCGGGTTTTGATAAAGTTTTGTAGCGATTGCCGCAAACTAAGCACAATGGGTAGTGCTGCTTTGGCTTGGTGTAGCCATACGTGTAATGTTGCGCTTGGAAAACATACCTGTAACAAATGCTGTAATTGATGCATCAATGATAGCATAGGCAATTGGGTTTTAAAGGGTTAAAAATATATGTTGAATATAGTTAATGTTGAATATACATATATATGTTATATTAATTATTTATTCACATGGTCTCAATAATATTTTTTTGTTATTTGAAAACAATTTAGTATTAATTGACTTGGATGGAAATGAGGAATTCAATCCCGTTATTGCATACGCTGTTGCAATGGGGAAAGCATTGAAAGGGTTAGAAAAATGATCAACAAGGGCATTCCGCTAAAGCCACTATTGGTGTGTCCATCCTTACACTGGTCAATAAAAAAGCCACCGGTTTTTGGCCGATGGCTTGGAACTTATCGGCGTTTTTTTCGCCACCATTGTAGCAACAGGGTAGTGCCATAACTGATTACTGCACCCTCTATGGCCAATATGGCTGTATGAAAGGGCTCACTCGATTGTAGGGCCTGCCACCACGCAGTAAGGGTGCCGCCAATCGTAGCAATCAGTACCGGCCTGTGTTCATTCATCTTCCCCGTTATTACCCGGCTCCGGTGCCGAATTTTCAGGCGGTAGCGGCGGCGTGGTGGCATCTGCTGCTACGGTCAATTGACTAATGGCACCGGCAACCGTGCCGGCAGTGAGTACATAACCGGCAACCGTTACCACCAGGGGTGGAAAACTGACCGGTGCAGTTAAAAAAGCCGTGGCTACGGCACTCAGCACCAATGCCAGGCTGCGTAGTCGCTTGAAAAATACAGGAGTGGGCGCCTGGGCCCTTTGCCAAATTTGTTGCATAAATGTTCATTTTAAGTGAGAAAAATGGGTTTACCATTGCCCCGGTCTGGCCAGGGTTTTCAATTGGGCTTGCACATTCAGAATCAATAATTGCACTTTCTCGCCCCGATCAAAAGCGGGTTGCAGGTATTCCAATAAATCCTGCATGGCCTGTCGCGATAAAATACCGCGTCCTGCGCCCGTTAGTTGTTTCACCGGTGCCAAGCAACCCCGCAATTCGCGGAGGGCATCATTGGCCGGATGGATTAAAATGCCGGCACGGCCGGGCACTTCCAATACGGCGATATGGGTGCCGAAACGCTCATTTTCCCGTCGTTCCAGGGTGTACAAGCCTTCGGGAATACAGGAAATATGGGGCAAATTCTGTTGCCAGGGTAATTCAATGGTATAGCCAATCAGTTGTTGCTGTCGCCATAATTCACCATTGGTCCCTTCTTTCTGATAGGTTCTGAATAAATACAATAACATAGTTTGAGTTTTGTAACCATACCCCCCGCTTTGCAGACGCCAAGCAGTCAATCAGTGGGGCTATTTCGCTGTGCAGCAAGGGGGTATCGTTGGGTTTACAATACGGCTACCTGTCCGGTGTACAGGCTATTGGCGATTTCTTTCCCATCGGCCGACATGAAGCCAATCCAGGTTTCTACGGTTTTGCCGCTAAACTGACTTACGTCCATGATAGCCTGCTCTGCACTGCGTGCCGGACCATTCACGGTGTAAATGGCATGGAGGGTGTCGGGACAATACACAGTAATCAGGGCAATATCATCGTCCTTGGCCTTACCGGTACTGCCGTTGTTGGTCCAAATAAAATTCACCTTGCCGGTGGTGCCGGCAATGGCACCCACATTTTGGGCATTGGGCAAATCGCCCCTGCTCAGCAGCAACATGTTGTATTGCAAGCTAATATTGGGGTATAAGCCCATGGTGCCATTTTTGAGGTTATAACTCAGGGCAGCGTTCAAAGCCGTTTGCTTTTGCGCTGCTTTTTGGAAACCCACTTGTACCATCCCTTTTACGCTTTGTAAAAAGCCGGTCATGAGGGTAAACCGCATTTGCTGGTCAAGCTGTGCCAGCGTTGCTTGTCCTTTTCTGGGGCCCGATTTACTGCGGATATAGTCAATGCCCCGCCAGTTACTGCCCACAACGGTACCCACTTTCCCATTCACAGGACCCAGGATACCTTTGGTAATTCTTGCCATAGTGTTTTGTATTTAAATGTTTAGCAATGGCCATTCCTTCTCCGCGGCTGAAGTGTTGGCGTTACGGCTGCTAAACTAGTAGCGCCGATACCCGATTTGCTGTACCTGCTATACCGGTACACCGGTACAATGCGCAGCCATGCTGAAAAAACTTGGGAAAAAATGTGGAGGCAAAAAGGCAGGATCATAGTGTTTGCACCCTAACCCTGTATCCCGGTGTAGAGCGTGGAATGGGCTATGGCAGCAGAAGGTAGGATAGGGATGGCTCTATAGTAATTTGAAAATCAATGTTCATTCGTATTGCCTCAGAAGGGCATTGCTTCGACGGGTATTCGGCAACACCCATACCAAAAGCACACCCATTCGGCATTTGCCGAAATACTATCGAACCGGTCTCGAATTTGTCTCGAAGCAGGTTCGAATTTGCCTAATAGCGATTTTGCACTATCGGTGGGTGGGGACACCAACCACTAGGAAAATTGATACAAGCCAAACCGCTCGGGTGCCCCCATCGGCCTCATAAACAAGGCGTTTAGCGGAGGGGTTTGCGCAGCGTTAAGCAACAAAAGCTGCCAGGCTGTAGAGAAAGTGATTCACAAGTCTTCGATATTTCATTTTGTTGAAGCTAGGCTTTAGACTTTTTTGTTGTAGCGGAGCAAATCCCGGAGTAGCCTTGGTTATGGAGCCTTGATTTTTTTGTCACTTTTTGTATCAAGACAAAAAGTGAAGGAAATAGGTTTAGGAAACGAAAATATGATGGCTTCTGCAAACGAATTTTATCTCTATCGGTTGGTGTCCCCACCAACCGAAACGGAACGAATATTTGTTCCCAACAGCGCAGTATCACCTGCCAAAAGCTATAGCGTACATGCCTTTGCGTTAGGTAGAGGTGGTTGGTGGGGACACCAACCACTAGGAAAATTGATACAAGCCCAACCGCTCGGGTGCCCCCATCGGCCTCATAAACAAGGCGTTCAACGGAGGGGTTTGCGCAGCGTTAAGCAACAAAAGCTGCCAGGCTGTAGAGAAAGTGATTCACAAGTCTTCGATATTTCATGTTGTTGAAGCCAGGCTTTAGACTTTTTTGTTGTAGCGGAGCAAAACCCGGAGTAGCCTTGGTTATGGAGCCTTGATTTTTTTGTCACTTTTTGTATCAAGACAAAAAGTGAAGGAAATAATTTTAGGAAACGAAGATAATATTGCTTCTGCAAACGAATTTTGTTTTACAATACCATAAAACCCGCTGCTAATAGCTATAACGTAAATGCCTTTGTGTTAGGTAGAGGTGGTTGGTGGGGACACCAACCACTAGTAAAAATTAGCTAAAAAATATGACAGCCATTTTTCCGGGGGTGCTCCGATGTAGCTTTAGTGCTACTGTGGTGAATTGCTTCAGAACGCTATGTTACACGCTTCGTCGGTATGCTTCGTTGAAAATAAGTATATAAAGTGCTGTTTATTTGATGTTGGTATACTTCATTTGTACTAATGGTCGGTGGGGACACCAACCATTAGGAAAAGCCCAACCGCTCGGTTGCCCCCATGGGCCTCATCCGGTTGCCGTTAAGAAAATGGCGATGGAGATGTACTCTTTACGATTAATAAGGTTGAATCAATATATCAGTTGGAATATGCAGTTGATTATGTAATTGACGAATCATCTTCAACGATAGCTTTCTCTTTTTATTTAAAATTTCACTCGCTCTACTCTTCAATCCAATTATTTTGGCTAAATCATCCTGTGAATACCCCATTTGATCCATCCGAAACCTAATAGCTTCAATAGGGTCCGGAAAATCAATTGGGAAATGTGACTCCTCATATTGTTCTATCAAAATACTGAGCAGTTCCAGTTCGTCACCTTTAGATGTTCCATTTTTCGCATCAAACAAGGTTTCTAAGCGTTTCATGGATTGCAAATAGTCTTTTTTAGTCTTTATTGGCTTAATGGTCATGGTTTAAATTTTTTGGGCATCTATTTTATCATAATCGGCATGTGTACCAATAAAACGTATCCACACCAATTGGTAATCATAGTTGATTTTCACAATAAGTCGATAATGATTGCCTTTTATATTGAATACCACCCGGTTGTCTGCCAAAAAACTGGCAGAAGGATAGAGTGATTTAATCATTTTTGGGTGTTTCCAAACAGCCTTGTTGGCCTCTTGGTACCAGGATTTTAGTGGTTGTTCACAGTCAGGATGTTTTACCCAAAAATCCCGCAAAATTTTTTTGGCAATGATTCTCAACCTTTTTCATTTTATCAAAGATACGAAAAGTTCCCATATTGGGATATTTGCTTAAAATTATCTCTATCGGTTGGTGTCCCCACCAACCACTAGTAAAAAGTGTTACCTTATACTTTTATTGCTAACCTTAAAAACATTTTAGCATTAAAACTTTTCTTTACTTTTTTGCTTGCCCACTTGTGCCAAGTAAAGTTTATCTTTTTGATTGAGCATACTAAAAGGCACATGCTTAGCGACCAAAATACAATCAACAGATTTACGCTAAAAAAAAGTAACACATACACCAGTTCTAATGTAATTTTTTTGCAATGAATAATCTAACATCCATTTTTCCGGGGGTACTCCGATGTAGCTTTGGTGCTACTGTGGTGAATTACTGCAGAACGCTATTTTACACGCTTCGTTGGTATGCTTCGTTGAAAATAGATATATAACGTTCTGCCCATTTGATGTCGGCAGACTTCATTATGGTTTGCTGCTTGCCCTATCGGTTGGTGTCTCCACCGACCGAAACGGAATTATACTATCGGTTGGTGTCCCCACCAACCGAAACGGAACGAATATTTGTATTCAACCCCGCAGCATCTCCTGCCAGCAGCTATAACGTACATGGCATTGTGTAGGATAGTTGTGGTTGGTGGGGGCACCAAATACTAGGAAAGCCCAATCGCTTGGGTGCCCCCATTGGCCTCATAAACAAGGCGTTAAACGGAGGGGTTTGCGCAGCGTTAAGCAACAAAAGCTGCCAGGCTGTAGAGAAAGTGATTCATCAGTCTTCGATATTTCATGTTGCTGAAGTCAGGCTTTAGACTTTTTTGTTGTAGCGAAGCAAAACCCGGAGTAGCCTTGGTTATGGAGCCTTGATTTTTTTGTCACTTTTTGTATCAAGACAAAAAGTGAAGTGAAGAACATTAGCAATAAGGTTTTAGTTGCTTCCGCGAACGAAAGTTTGTTCCGAAACACCACTGTCTCTCCACAAAGCACTAGGAAAAGTTGATGCCTTATACCTTTATTGCTAACCTTAAAAACATACGAGCATTATAACTTTTCTTTACTTTTTTGCTTGCCCACTTGTGCCAAGTAAAGTTTATCTTTTTGATTGAGCATACTAAAAGGCACATGCTTAGCGGCCAAAATACAATCAACAGATTTACGCTAAAAAAAAGTAACACATACACCAGTTCTAATGTAATTTTTTTACAATGAATAATCTAACATCCATTTTTCCGGGGTTACTCCGATGTAGCTTTGGTGCTACTGTGGTGAATTGCTTCAGAACGCTATTCTGCACGCTTCGTGGGTATGATTTGTTGAAAATAAGTATATAAAGTGCTGCCTATTTGATGTTGGTATACTTCATTTGTACTAATGGTCGGTGGGGGCACCAACTACTAGGAAAGCCCAATCGCTCGGGTGCCCCATCGGCCTCATAAACAAGGCGTTAAACGGAGGGGTTTGCGCAGCGTTCAACAACAAAAGCTGCTAAGCTATAGGGGAAGTGATTCATCAGTCTTCGATATTTCATATTGTTGAAGCCAGGCTTTAGACTTTTTTGTTGTAGCGGAGCAAATCCCGGAGTAGCCTTGGTTATGTAGCCTTGATTTTTTTGTCACTTTTTGTATCAAGACAAAAAGTGAAGTGAAGAACATTAATAGTAAACATACAATTGCTTCTGCGAACGAACTTTCATTGTACTAGTGGTCGGTGGGGACACCAACCACTAGGAAAAGTGAAGTGAAGAACATTAGTAGTAAATACACAATTGCTTCTGCAAACGAATTTTGTTTTACAATACCATAAAACCCGCTGCCAACCGCTATAACGTATATGGCATTGCGTAGGGTAGGGAGTAAATGGGGTAGGTGGGGACACCCCCACTATACCCCCCCCCCACTCCATCCAAAAAATTTCAGGCACCATATTTGTTCCAAGGCAGCGCCAACCAACGTGTATAAATTTTAAACAAACTTAATTGATACACCTTGTCCGGCAACATACCAAATTCCATATATTTGTTTCCGTTTCTAAAAGGAGCCGTATTCCGGCAGAAACGTCGGTATTTCGGGCAAAAAATTGAAAAGCGACTGTGAGTCACGTGGCGAAGCTGTGTAAACTACTCAATTATTCAAATTAATTATCCATAACTCAGGGGGTTTCTGTACTTTCCCTTTTATTTGAACATCTACATGCAAACAAAACGTTTATTGGCCCTGGGGCTCATCCTAATACTGGTAGCCTGTAACCCGGCCAAGCGGTTGGACCGCAATTACAACCTGTTCCAGAAAAATATTGACAGCGTGGCCGTTACCCCACTGCAAAACCCGGTAATACAACCCAATGATCAGTTGAACATTACCGTGTACAGTGCTACCCTGAACCAGGAGCAGGCCGCCTTGTTTAATTTGGCCAATACGGCCGGCAGCAATGGCACCATGGCCGGTGAAGGGGCAGTAGGCGGCAGCACTTCTGCCGCGGGGTATTTTGTTGACCTGGAGGGCTATATTCAAATGCCGGTAATTGGCAATGTAAAAGCAGCCGGCCTCACCATTCCCGCCCTACGCGATACCTTGCAATCCCGATTGGCGGCTTATGTCATGAACCCCGTGGTGCTGGTGAAATTCAACCAGTTTAAAGTGAGTGTAATGGGGGAGGTGAAAAATCCGGGTATCAAAACCTTTCCTTCCGGTATCGCCACCATCCTCGATGCCATCAATACCAGTGGGGGATTGAATGACGAAGGCCGCAGGGATAGTATTGTGCTCATCCGGCAGGACAGTGGCCGCATCCAACACTTTGTGTACGACCTGCGTTCCGTGCAAAATACCTTTGCCTCGCCCGAATACCAATTGCAACAAAATGATGTGGTATATGTAAAAGCCAATGACCGCAAATTGCGCCAGTTGAAACAAAACCCCAATACCTTAAGGACCATTCAAATTATAAGCACAGTAGCTTCGGTAATTTTAATTATACTCACCCTGTACCGCACTTTTTAATTCACCAAATTCATTCTTGGCATGGAGCAAACACCGCCCACCCACCAGCAAACCCAAACCACGGCTTACCAGCTTAGGGAACTGTTGTTCAAATACCTGGCCTACCTGCCCCTCTTTATCTTAAGTGTGGTGGTTTGTGTGGGCGTAGGGTATATCTACATTAAATATACGGTACCCATTTACAATGCCAGCACCCTGCTGCTTGTTAAACCGGGTGAGGACAATACCATTTCCCAAACCCCCGGCAATGACCCTATTTCCATTGCCTTAACGGGCGGTCGGAAAGTGAATCTGGACAATGAAATTGAGCAATTGCGGTCTTACCCCGTGATTGAACGGGTGGTAAAAGCCGGCCAGTTTAACCTGCGCTATTTTACCAAGGGTAAAATCAACCGCTACGAAATTGACAAAGCCGGGGGTTTTCAACTCCTTCCCTTGCAAATAGCCGATAGCAGCCATGCCTATACCTTTGCTATTCCGGAATACACCCTTACCGGTGGGGAAATTACCTGGGGTGGCCCCGATAATGAGGCCCATCGTCAGGCCTTTCGCTGGAATGATACCCTTAGTATTGAAGGGATGCGCCTGGTATTGGTGCCCAATAAAGGCCTCACTTCCAACACCATCCCTTATACCATCGTATGGGAGCCAATACCCCAGGCCATTGGAGAAATACAAGGTGGATTGTCCATTGCCATTCCCAACCCCAAAACCACTACCTTGCAATTGAATATTAAGGTAGAAAACCGTTTTCGGGGGCAGGAAATTTTGAATACCCTGATTGAGCAATACAAGCTGGTAGACATTGACGATAAAAACCGCGTGGCCCGCAATTCCATTGCCTTCATTGACCAGCGCCTGAATATTGTGCAACAGGAATTAACCCAGTTGGAAATAGACATTAAAAATTACAAGGAGCGGAACCATATTAGCGACCTCAGCATCATGAGCCAGCAATATGCCGCTACCACCAAGGCTTTTCAGGATGCCATTGATGGGTTGCAAACCAAGTTGAGTTTGGCGGCTATGGTGAACGATTACATCAGCAAGCCTGAAAACAACCACAAACTCATTCCTTCCAGCATGGGCATTGATGACCCTACCTTCATGGTCCTGGTGGCCAATTACAATGAAGTGCAGTTGAAAAAAGACAAAAATGCTCCTTATATTACTTCGGGGGGGATGATTAGCGGGGATTTGGAGAACCAATTGGCGCAAACCCGGAAAAGCATGTTGATTAGTTTGTCCAATTACCAAAAAGCCGTCCGGGAACAACTGGCTACCCAACAAAAAAATCTGGCTGCCAGTGATGTCTTGTTGTTTTCAATTCCCGAAAAAGAACGGGAATTGATGGACATTAACCGCCAAAAATCTATTAAAGAAAGCCTGTATTTGTATTTGTTGCAAAAGCGGGAAGAAGCTGCGATTTCCAGTTCTTCCACGGTATCGAATTACCAGCAACTAACGCCTGCTGTATCCTCGCCCGTACCGGTAGAACCCCGCACCAACAATATTCGCATGTTCTCCCTGTTATTGGGCATTGTGCTGCCCTTTGGTATCATCTTTATCATTGATTTGTTGAACGATAAGGTCACTACTCGCGAAGACATTGTGCATCGCATTGACAAGCCCATTGTGGGCGAAATCAGCCATGCGGGATTGGCCGGTCGCCATATCATTGTCACCAGTTCCCGCAATGTGATTGCCGAGCAGTTTCGCATTTTGCGTACCAATATGGAGTTTCAGGTGAAAGGCAAAACCAAGCCCGTTACCTACCTGGTTACTTCTTCGGTGAGTGGAGAAGGAAAATCCTTTGTCAGCCTGAATCTGGCGGCAGTCTTATCCTTATCCACCAAAAAAGTGGCTTTATTGGAATTCGATTTGCGCAAATTGCGCAAAGAAGTGTATGAGGGAGAGCAACAAAATCCCAAAGGAATTACCAATTGTTTAATTGGCCAGGTGCAGAATCCGGCAGAAGCCATTACCACCATTGACAGCCTGCCCAACCTACATATTTTTCGTTCCGGCCCCATACCCCCCAATCCCGCCGAATTGGTAATCGGGGAGCAGGTGGCTGCTTTTATGCAATGGGTAAAGGAACGGTACGATTATGTCATCATTGACTCGGCCCCTGTAGGCCTGGTGAGTGATACCTATGCGTTTACGGCCTATGCCGATTCGGTGATTTACCTGATACGGCAGCGGTTTACCTATAAAAAACAAGTTGACTTTTTTGCGGATTTAGTGGCCCAAAACAAATTACCCAATGCTTGTATTGTGGTGAACGATGTGCAGTTAGGCGGCCGCTATGGCTATTATGGCTATGGCTATGGTTATGGGGGATATGGCTATATGTACCGCTATGGGTTGTACAGCAAACGCGGCTATGGCTATGGGTACTATGGTAAAACCGATCAGGAAGGTTATTTCGATCCACCCGATAAAAGCTAAAAGGGAAAGATACCCGGGGAAGGCGTTGGGTATCGGAGGGACGCTGCGGTTCACGAAGCGCAAACCCGTTCCTGAACACCGCAACATCCTCCATCAACGGAATAGGCTTTGCATATGTTGCCACTATTAATAAGCGATAAATAGGGTAGATACTGCGGGTGAGGAGTAGAAATATAGTCAGTGTGAAGACCTATTACCAGGAAAAAATGGACAAAAATTGATGCAAGCCCAACCGCTCGGGTGCTTCCATCGGCCTGATCAAAAAGGCGTTTAACGGAGGGGTTTGCGCAGCGTTAAGCAACAAAAGCTGCCAGGCTGTAGGCAAAGCGATTCATAAGTCTTCGATATTTCATGCATCCAAAGTCCGGCTTTAGACTTTTTTGTTGTAGCGGAGCAAATCCCGGAGTAGCTTTTTTGATGGAGCCTTGATTTTTTTGTCACTTTTTGTATCAAGACAAAAAGTGAAGAGAAGAACATTAGTAGTAGGGTTTTAGTTGCTTCCGCGAACGAAAGTTTGTCCCGAAGCACCACTGTCTTTCCACCAAGCACTAAGAAAAGTTGATGCCTTATACCTTTTTGCTGACCTTAAAAACATTTTAGCATCATAACTTTTCTTTACTTTTTTGCTTGCCCAAAAAAGTAACAAAAAAGGGCACCGGAAAAATATGACGGCCATTTTTCCGGGGGTACTCCGATGTAGCTTTAGTACTACTGTGGTGAATTACTTCAGAACGCTATTTTAAATGCTTCGTCGGTATGCTTCGTTGAAAGATAAGTATATAAAGTTCTGCCCATTTGATGTTGGCAGGCTTCTTCATCTTGTACTATCGGTTGTTGGGAATACCCACCACCAGGAAAAAGAAGGCCAAAAACTGATGCAAGCTAAACCCGTTCGGGTGCCCCCATCGGCCTCATAAACAAGGCGTTAAGCGGAGGGGTTTGCGCAGCGTTCAACAACAAAAGCTGCCGGGCTATAGGAGAAGTGATTCATCAGTCTTCGATATTTCATGTTGTTAAAGCCAGGCTTTAGACTTTTTTGTTGTAGCGGAGCAAACACCGGAGTAGCCTTTTTGATGGAGCCTTGATTTTTTTGTCACTTTTTGTATCCAAACAAAAAGTGAAGGAAATCAATTTAGGAAACGAAAATAATATTGCTTCGCAAAAGAACTTTCGTTCCTGAATATCGAAGCATCCCCACAAACATGCAGTAACGTAACCGGTTTTATGTATGTTCCAACTACTAATAAACTATTGCTAAGGGTAGATACTGCGGGGAAGGTGCAGGGTAGCGGAGGGACGTTGCGGCATCTCCCATTTTTCCCCGCAGTGTCTACTTCGGTTAGGAAGAGCATTAGGAAGGGGGGGTAGAAATCATGATTGGAGCAGCCATTACATTGGTAGAAAAAACGGAGGGACGCTGCGGATCACGAAGCGCAAATCAGTTCCTGAATACCGCAACATCCCCCATCAATATAGAATAAAACAAATGGTATAATGAAATAACCCATCATCAAATAGGAATACAATATTGCAACTAACCAAAAACAAAACCATCGTCAATAGGCATTGCAAAGCTTTGCCCACCCCACTACCCCTACCCCCCAAACACACACACATTCATTCGAATCAATTGTAGACTCCTATGCACGAAGAAAAAGCGGAATGGACAGAAATCATTGAACCCCAGGCGCATTTACTGGATTTAAAACTACACGAGCTTTGGCGCTACCGAGACCTGCTGGTGATGCTGGTACGCCGCGATTTTGTGGCCACTTACAAGCAAACCATCTTGGGCCCCATTTGGTTTTTCATCCAGCCCCTGTTAACCACCGTTACTTATATGCTCATTTTTGGCAATATTGCCAAAATATCTACCGATGGGTTACCCATGGCGGTGTTTTATTTAGCCGGTATTACCATTTGGAACTATTATGCCGATAGCCTGAACAAAACGGCTACGGTATTTAAAGACAATGCCAATATTTTTGGCAAAGTGTATTTTCCCCGCCTTATTATGCCCCTGAGTATTGTGGTATCGAATTTGGTGCGCCTGGGCATACAGGTAAGTTTATTCCTGCTCATTTGGGCCTATTATTTAATAGCGGGTGCCAACCTGCACCCCAATTTGTATTTATTATTGGTGCCCTTAGTGGTGGTGCTCATGGCCATGCAGGCCCTGGGTTTGGGTATGATTATCAGTGCACTAACCACCAAGTACCGCGACCTGATTTTCCTGCTCACGTTTGGTGTACAGTTGTTGATGTATGCCACCCCCGTTATTTATCCCATGAGTGCCTTACCCAAAAAATATGCACTATTGATTCATGCCAACCCCCTATCGGAGTTGGTAGAATTATTTCGCTATGCTTTCACCGGCAGTGGACAGGTAAGCTGGGCAGGATTAGGGTATAGCGTAGCCTGTACAGCGGTATTGTTGGTATTGGGTACCCTTATTTTCAATCGGGTAGAACGCAGATTCATGGATACTGTATAATTGGGGCAGTGCACCCTGAAGCAGGACAACCAATGCGCCGCAGGCAACAAGCAAACCCAAGTAGTCAAAAGCAGGGTTACCAAAGCAAGTAGCCCCATTTCAAAAAACAGGTAAATTTACAGCATGCCACAACCCATTATACAGGTAGAACATTTGAGCAAGCAATATCGGCTGGGCGAGGTAGGCACCGGTACGTTAAGCCACGATTTAAAACGTTGGTGGCACAAGGTGCGGGGCAAGGAAGACCCCTTTGCCCGCATTGGCGAGGTAAATGACCGCAGCACCAAGGGCGACAGCGATTATGTATGGGCGCTGAAAGACATTAATTTCAGTGTGCAACCCGGTGAAGTGGTGGGCATTATTGGCCGCAATGGGGCGGGCAAGAGTACCCTGTTAAAAATACTGTCCAAGACCACGGCACCAACCACCGGCCGCATTAAAGTGCGGGGGCGTATTGCCAGTTTATTAGAAGTAGGTACGGGTTTTCACCCCGAATTAACCGGCCGGGAAAATATTTACCTGAATGGGGCCATACTGGGGATGACCCGGAGGGAAATTAGCCGGCAGTTTGATGCCATAGTGGATTTTGCCGGGGTAGAACGTTACGTTGATACTCCCGTGAAACGGTATAGCAGCGGTATGTATGTCCGCCTGGCTTTTGCCGTAGCCGCGCATTTAGAACCGGAGATACTGATAGTAGACGAGGTATTGGCCGTGGGCGATGCGGAGTTTCAAAAAAAATGCCTGGGTAAAATGAAGGATGTGAGTGTGAATGATGGGAGAACTGTTTTGTTTGTGAGTCATAATATGGGGGCGATAGCTGGGTTATGTGAAAAAGTTTTTATATTAGAGCATGGTAGAAAAAGTTATTACGGTGAAACTCAACAGGGTTTAAATAAATATTTAGCTAATGAAGAGGATAATGAAAATAATTTGATTTCATATACCAACAAGGCACCTAAAGAAAATGATATATTAAAAATATGTGTTGTAAATAAATTGAATATTTTAACATCTAGCTTTAATTTTAAAGATGAAATATTAATTGAAGTATCAATAAAATGTAATGTTTTATTAAAAAATGGTATCTTAGGAATAAGAATAAGTGATATAAAAGGTAGAAATATTTTTACAGTGGAAAATGAGCTGAATAGTAAGTTGTCAATTGAGGGTACTAGTGTTTTTAAGCTAGAAATTCCAAGTCAAACATTGGTTCCAAATAAATATTTTGCTACAGTAGCCTTACATATTCCAAACGTTGAAATAATTAGTTATTTTGAAAATATAGTTTCATTTACAGTTGAAGAAACTGGGACTGATTTTTTTAAGTATTCAGGTAATGACTATGGATGTGTTTTTGTAAAATGTAATTGGAGTTAATATGATTGGCAAAATATTAAATAAAATTAAATGCATTATTTCATTAAATCTAATTAATCCTGAATTAATTATGCAAGATTTTGTTAATAAGAAAATAAAATCTTGTATCCAATCTACGACAATAAAAGAGGATTCGAGGTTTTACGAAGAAGCAATTGTAAAAAACATGCAAAATAATCCTCAAAACATATTTATTGGAAATAATACACACATTAGGGGGGAATTATTAATTTTTAAATATGGGGGGCAAATTAAAATAGGAAATAATTGTTATATTGGAGAATACTCTAAAATTTGGTCTGGTGAAAGTATAACGATAAAAAATTCTGTTTTGATTTCTCATAATGTTAACATAATTGATACTAATTCTCATGAATTAGATTCTTCTGAAAGAAATGAACGTTACATAGAATTAGTAAAAAATGGACATTGGAAGGAAAAAGGTAGCATAGTAACTAAACCTATTACTATTGAAGATTTTGCTTGGATAAATTTTAATTCTACTATTTTGAAAGGAGTTACAATAGGTAAAGGAGCTATTGTTGCTGCCGGTAGTGTAGTTACCAAAGATGTACCACCATATGCAGTAGTTGCCGGAAATCCGGCCAAAATAATTAAATACACAACATGACTTGGCACGAAACAATTGAATATATTCGAACACAGCCTTTTTTTAATGACTTGGTTCGGTTGGCTTATTTTGACGCTGATTTGCAAAAAAATGTAACACTTTTTGGAGAAAGCGAGGAATTCAAAGCTACACTTCATTGGATAAAGCTACTAGCTCCCCATGCCAAAACCATTGTAGATGTTGGTGCCGGAAATGGTATTGCAGCAGTTAACTTCGCTTTATTAGGCTATCAAGTAACAGCTATAGAACCTGACCCTAGTAATACCGTTGGAAAAGGGGCCATTGATTGGCTTAAAAAAACTTATCAACTTGACAATTTGAATGTATTGCAAATTACAGCAGAAGATTTATCAATATCTACTGGGAGTGTTGATGTTGTGTATGTAAGACAGGCTATGCATCATGCTCATAACTTACATGATTTTATCGCTAATTGCAGTAGAATATTAAAAAAGGGAGGATTATTAATTACTGTTCGGGATCATGTGGTTTGGAATGAAAAAGATAAAAATTGGTTCTTAGAATCTCATCCTCTTCATCGTTTTTATGGTGGTGAAAATGCGTACCATCCAAATGAGTACAGGCATGCCATGGAACTGGCCGGATTGAATATACTTAACGAAATAAAATATTTTGATTCTGTGATTAATTATTTTCCTACTTCTGTTCATGATATTGAACATCATCAGGAGAATACGACTATGCATTTAAAAAAGACTCTATACAATAAACTTGGTTTTTTTGCAAAAATTCCCTTAGTATTCTCCTTGTATCAATATAAGAATCGTAGAAATTATATATTGAATGAGGAAAAAATTCCGGGTAGAATGTATTCTTATATATGTCAAAAAAAGTAAATGTTTTAATTGTGGGTTCTTTGGGCTTTATTGGTAGTCATACAATGAAGTACTTTCAAATGCAAATAGGATTTGACTGTTATGGCTGTGATGTAATGCCAGGTTATGGTCTGGATAATTATTGGCAAATTGATGCAACCAATGCAGACTTCAAGTCGATATTTGCCCAACAATCATTCGACTTTTGTATTAATTGTTCCGGAGCGGCCAGTGTGCCCGATTCTTTATTACATCCTGATAGAGATTTTCAGTTAAATGTAAGTAATGTAGCTAAACTTCTAGAGGCTATTCGAGTTCAACAGCCAAAATGCAAATTTATACAGTTGTCTAGTGCTGCAGTATACGGTAATCCGCAAACCTTGCCTATTAAAGAAACTTCACAATTACATCCTATTTCACCTTATGGTCAACACAAATTAATGGCAGAATTAATAGTTGAGGAATATGTTAATTTTTTTGGATTAATGGCATGTTCAATTCGATTATTTTCTGTTTTCGGTCCAGGTTTAAAAAAACAAATATTTTGGGATTGGTATCAAAAATCAATCACCGAAAATGTAGTACAAATGTGGGGATCAGGTAATGAAACACGAGATTTTATTTATATTGATGATGTTGTACAAGGTATAGTTTGTGTTTTAAAAAAAGGAAATTTTATGGCCGAGGTATATAATCTTGCCGGGGGGAAGGGTATTACAATATCAGAAGCTGCAAACTGCTTTTCACATCATATGCTACATACGTTTAAATATCAATTCAATCAAAAGGTCAGAAGTGGAGATCCTTTATATTGGCAAGCAGATATTTCAAAAATTATTTCAATTGGATTTTCACCCACTACTACTTTCTCTGAAGGAATTTCAAATTACTTAAGATGGTTACAAGAATCAAATTAGGGCTTAGATATCAATATGATGACAATTGGATTGGTGGTACATACTATATTCAAAATCTATTGAGTTCACTCAATTTGCTTAAGGATGAGTCTAAACCTTATGTTGTAATTATTTGTGATATTTCAGAGCATTTTTTTAGTTTAAAATCAAAATGTAACTATCCTTACCTTGAACATAGAAAGTTTCATAGAAAATTAAACTTATTCGAAAGAATTATAAATAAAGTAGTTAGATTTTTTTTGAAAAAAAATTTATTTATTAATCAAAAACTTAATTCTTTCAAAGATTTGCAAATCATATTTCCTGCTGTTTTTGAGCCTGCTTTTGAAAATAATAAGAAGTTGTTTTGGATACCAGATTTACAGGAACATTTTCTTCCTTCTTTTTTTTCAGAAGAAGAAATTTTGATGCGTAAACAATTTCAATTACGGCTAATACAGGAAGGTAGATATGTTTTGTTTAGCAGTCAAGCAGCATTGAATAACTTTAATGAGATTTATGCTAATAAAAAGCTTAAATGTTTTTTATTGCCATTTGCAGTTTATTTAAATACACCGGATCAAAATCAGATTACCTCTGCGTTGAAAAAATTTTCTTTGCCCAATAAATTTTTTATTTGTTGTAATCAATTTTGGCAACATAAAAATCATATTGTCATTTTAAAAGCAGTGCATTACTTGAAATTAAACGGCTTTAACGTTAAAGTTGTATTTACGGGTAAAGAAAATGATTACCGTAATCCAAAGTACATTATTTCAATTCAGAATATGATCAATGAACTGGGGCTTGCTGAAAATATTATAAAACTAGGTTTTATTGATCGTGAAGAACAATTGGCATTAATGAAAGCAGCTACAGCTATCATTCAGCCGTCTTTATTTGAAGGGTGGAGTACTGTTATTGAAGATGCTAAGGCATTAAATAATTATGTTTTAGCTTCAGATATAGAGGTGCATCTTGAGCAACTGAGAAATTACCCCAATAAAAAAATATTTAAGCGAGATGATTTTATCGAATTAAGCAACTTACTATTCGAATTACAAAATGGAGTTACAGTTCAAGCTTACCAATATTACTCTGATCAATTAAGTTTTTCTCTTCATTTTGAAAATATTTTATCTCAAATTTTGGAATGTTAAAGAAAGTATCAATCATAACTATTAATTATAACAACTATTGCGGTTTAAAAAAAACTGTTGAATCTGTATTGTCTCAAAATTCCAACGATTATGAATATATTGTGATTGATGGAGGAAGTACTGACAATTCAATAGATTTTATTGAAAATAATAGTGATAAATTTGATTTTTGGGTTTCTGAGCCTGATAATGGGATTTATGACGCGATGAATAAAGGGTTAAGATACGCTACAGGAGAATATTGTTTGTTTTTAAATTCAGGTGATTATTTGGCAGATAGATTTATTCTTAACAGGGTTATTCCAAGTTTAAATGGTGTTGATATTATTTATGGGAATTTTTTTCATAATTACCATAATGAGTTAATAAAGAAAGAAAGTGCTAATTACTATCATTTATTTGAATTAGTTTACACGAGTTTCCCCCATCCTGCTACTTTTGTAAGAACTTCTTTACTTAAACAGCTTGGGGGATTTGATGCAAATTTTAAAATTATTTCTGATTGGCTTTTTTTCTTACGAGCAATCATTGATTTTAATTGTACAATGCTTCATATTGAGGAGTATATTACAGTATTTGAAGTGGGAGGTATTTCTTCTACTGGGGATAATCATCGCGAACAAATGGATGCAATTAGAAAATATTATCCTTTTTTAGAAGATGCTTTTACTCGATTCAAACAGTTGAGGCATTACCAGTTATCAAGACCGCATAGATATCTAGATAAATTCTTAAAAATTTTAAAAAAAAATGTCTAAAACACTCTTAGTCACCGGCTCTTCCGGATTGGTGGGCAGTGAGGTTTGCCTGTATTTTGCCCAACAAGGGTATAAAATACATGGGGTAGACAATAACCAGCGGGCCGTTTTTTTTGGTCCCGCCGGCGATACTCGCTGGAACCAGCAACGCCTGTTGCACAGCATTTCCGGCTTTCGCCACCATGAGGTAGATGTGCGCAACCGGAGCGGAATCCTCGATTTGGTAAAAACCATTCGCCCCGATGTGATTGTGCATACCGCTGCCCAACCCAGCCATGATAAGGCAGCACAAATACCGTTTGATGATTTTGACACCAATGCCGGCGGTACGTTAAATATGCTGGAAGCGGCCCGGCAATTTTGCCCGGAAGCACCCTTCATCCACATGAGTACCAATAAAGTGTATGGCGATGCGCCCAATCGCATTGCCTTAACGGAAATGCCCACCCGTTGGGATTATGCCGATCCCGCTTATGCCGAAGGTATTCCGGAAACTTTTTCCATTGACCAAAGCAAGCATAGTTTGTTCGGGGCTTCTAAAGTGGCTGCCGATATCATGGTGCAGGAATATGGCCGTTATTTTAATATGCCTACCTGTGCGTTAAGGGGCGGGTGTTTAACGGGCCCCAACCATAGCGGGGTAGAGTTACATGGCTTTCTCAGCTATTTGGTGAAATGCAATTGGGAAGGCAAGCAATACACAGTATTTGGCTACAAAGGCAAACAGGTGCGCGACAATATCCACAGCTACGATATTGCCCGTTTTATGGAAGCCTTCATTGCCAATCCCCGTGCCGGTGAAGTGTATAATTTAGGGGGCGGCAAAGCCAATACCTGCTCTATTTGGGAAGCCTTTCAAATTACGGAAAGCTTTACCGAAAAAGCACAGGTATATACCTATATTGACCAGCCCCGTGCCGGCGACCATATTTGCTATTACAGCGACTTGCGGAAAATGAAAGCCCATTATCCCGGATGGGACATCACCATCAGCCTTACCGAAACCATTCGCCAAATTGTGGAAAGCTGGAAAAAAAGAGTGGGGTAAAAATATTCATACATGCGCATACTCATTACAGGAATTGCCGGTTTTGTCGGTTCTAAAATGGCTACCTATTTTCGACAGGCGATGCCCAATGCTACGATTATTGGAATAGATAACTTGAGTAGAAAAGGAAGTGCCGCCAATTTGCCTTTATTGCAACAATTGGATTGTACCTTTATTCAAGGCGATATCAGTGATAAAAATATCATGGAATCATTACCTGTGGTGGATTGGGTAATTGATTGTGCGGCCAATCCTTCTGTGCTGGCGGGTAGGGGCAATGATAGCTTGCCGTTGATTCAGGATAATCTGATAGGAACAATTTATTTACTAGAAAAATGTAAACAGGATAAAGCCGGATTGGTATTGATTAGTACCAGCAGGATCTATTCTATTACCACATTAAATGCCATTCCTTTACACAATAACGGACAGGCTTTTGTGATTGACGCATCAAAGACCTTGCCTTTGGGAATTTCAACAAAAGGAGTGAGTGAAGCCTGCTCTGTCATGGCCCCTATTTCCCTATATGGTGCCACAAAATTAGCCAGTGAAGTATTGGCATTGGAATACCATCATGGATTTGGTTTTCCTGTATGGATCAATCGCTGTGGGGTAATTGCGGGTGCAGGGCAGTTGGGCAAAATTGACCAGGGTATTTTTTCGTACTGGATCTATCAATACCTGTTGCAAAAGCCTTTGAAATTTATTGGGTATAATGGAACAGGCTGGCAGGCAAGGGATATGTTGCATCCGGAAGATCTATTTAGGTTAATATGGCAACAAATAATGCACCCAATTACCAATGCTCCAAAAATTGTGAATGTGGGGGGCGGTATTGCCAATACCCTTAGTCTTGCTGAATTAGATAGCTTTTGTAAGCAACACATAGACCCTAATAAAGTGATTGAAACCATTCAGGAAAACAGGGCTTATGATATACCCTATTATAGTACCGATTATAGTCTGGCAAAACAAGTTTGGAACTGGGAACCCAAATGGGGTGGGGAGGATATATTGAAAGAAATTTATGAATATGCAACAACGCATTTTGACTGGCTACAATCAATTGCCGAGTAATAGAATTGATTCATGAAAATTGTATTTATTGTTCAATACCATTTTTTTGGGGGTACTTTTTTTAGATGGCATAATCTAGCCATTGCTTTACAGCAACAAGGGCATACCGTCATGGTATTTTCTGCTACCGGTAATCCTAAGGCTAAGTTAGAAGAAACCATCATTGATGGAATTGCTTATCATATTGTTCCCGGTAATCATGGCAGTCGATTTTTTGGGAATGCTGCCAGTAATCCCATTACTGCCATTCAAAGATTATGGGTACATTACCCTAAAGCAGATGTATATCATATATTTCAACCTTTTTTGTCGGGTGCCTGGGCTTGGCAATTGTTAAAATGGAAATATCCTTCTGCCAAATTTATTTATGATTGGGATGATTTATGGATTGGTGGCTTGATGCATAAAAAACGTTCTAAGATTTGGGATTTTACGATGGTGAATAAACTTGAACAAAATTTGCCACGCAAAGCCCATGCCGTTACCGTTTGTTCTCATTTTTTACAAGCCAAAGCAATCGAAAGAGGTGCTAAAAAAGTAGCAGTGCTGCACAACGGTATTTGGCCGGCTACATCTGTAATACCTGTTATAAAAAGCAGAGAAATATTGGGTTTGGACACAAAAGCTTTTTATATAGGGTTTATGGGAAAAACACAACAGGAAATAGCTTGGTGTTTTGAAGTGTTACAGCGCTGTGGGCGGGAGGATCTTAGATTAGCTTTGTGTGGAACGGATACAACCTGCATGGAGGGATTATCGTCGGATTGTTTAGCCAAAATAGATTATTTAGGGCAATTAACACCGGAAGAGTCTTTTCATTTTGCCAATGCCATTGATATCGGGTTATTGCCTTTGTCGGATGACCCTTTTAATCAAAGTCGTTTTCCTATCAAATTTGCGGAATACCAAAAGGCAGGTACACCGGTTGCATTTTCCGATGTGGGTGAATTGAAAGTGTATAACCAATTATTGCCTTGGAATATTAATTGTGGAATAGGAAGGGAAACTTTTGTTGATCGCTTAACCACCTACTTAAATCAAAAGCATACGCCGCAACAAGTATCATTCAAAGTTTTAATGGAAAATTTAAGTTGGGAAAAAATAGGGAAACAATTAGCAACATTGTATACCGAAACAGCGCAAAAGGCATGAAAGTATCCCTATTAATACCTTGTTACAATGCAGCCAATTTTTTGCCTCGGTTAATTGAATCGGCAAAGGCGCAAACAAAGCCGTTTCATGAAATCATTTGTTATGATGATGCCAGTACCGATAATACGGTAGCGGTAGCAGCGTCTTTAGGCGTAAGCATTATTCAAGGTAAAATAAATCGCGGCCCTTCTGTTGGGCGTAATCAACTGATGCAGGCAGCTACCGGTGAATGGATTCATTTTCATGATGCAGATGATATTTTACATCCGCATTTTGTAGAAAAAATGACGGCGAATATTCAGGATAATCAAACCCAGTTGTTGTGTGATTGCGGCACACAAACGGATGAGGGCAAAATAGGGACGCCTTTGGCAACTTACCAAATTAACCCGCAAACAGATGCTATTGCGTATTTTTTGCAACACATTGGGTTAGCGGTGGTGGGTTTGTACAATCGGGCTTTTTTATTACAACACGGCGTATTTTTTAATGAGCAATTGCGCTTTAATGAAGATCCCGACTTTCATTTGCGGTTAGCCCTGGCAGGTGCTCGTTTTCAATCAGTACCCGAAACCTTGGTCTATGTAATAGGACATGCCAATTCCAGTTCGGCCCGGCATTGGTGGAGTTGTATCAGTAACCAAATATTTTGTTTGCAACAATATGGCAGGGAATTACCTTCCCACTATCAACCCCTGATGGCTACCCTTTTGGCCGATAAAGCTTATTATGCCATTCGTAGCGGGCAGCCCCGCATCGGCTATCGGGCCATCTATGTTTTACAACAACAATACCGATATCGGTTTCGTTTTTCCAGGAATTATTTGAATGTAGCCAAAAACATATTGGGTGTTCGAATATTTTTTAGATTGCTATTCTTGTTAAGTCCCCAAAAAAGATAGTCCTCCATGTTTTTCTCTGTCATTATTCCTACCTGTAACCGCAACGATTTATTGGCCAAGTGCTTGGCGCAATTGCAACCGGATGTGCAAACCCTGCAAGGTGTCGCTTATGAAATCATTGTAACGGATGATAGTGCAGGGGAAGGAGCTGCTGCCTTAATAGCCGAGCAGTTTCCCTTGGTACAATGGACTGCCGGCCCCCGCCGCGGCCCTGCCGCCAATCGCAATAACGGTGCCCAATTGGCGAAGGGTGAATGGCTGGTGTTTTTGGATGATGATTGTGAGCCGAACAAGGAATTGTTAGCGGCTTATTGGCAAGCCATTCAAGAAAATGGACTAGTATTAGTATTGGAAGGGAAAATTATTACAAACCGTCCTTTCAAACATGCATGGGAAATTGCACCCATCAATGTAACCGGAGGAAAATTGTGGAGCTGTAATTTTTCCATTCAAAAGCATTTATTTCAACAAATCAATGGATTTGATGAGCACTTTCAATACCCACACATGGAAGATGTTGATTTACGCAAGCGGGTAAAAGATTTTTCAGAAATCTTATTTGTAGCCAACGCTTATGTAGTGCATCCGCCTCGTTTATTGCCCAATGGAATTAAATTGGGAAAGTATCATGAGGCAGAGGTATACTATTATAAAAAACACAAAATGAAATTATCCAAATATATGCTGATGCGTTCAATTTTGAATGAACGATTGCACCGACTTTTAAAAAACAAGTTTTCACTCTATACAATTAAAGGATTTTATTACCTATTACAAGAATTAATCATCGTTCAACGAAACTATCAAAAATGGGAAAAGAATAAAATGACCGATTATGTAAGTTCATCTTCCAAAATTGTACTAAATAGTTAAGCATTATTATTTACTATATGATTACGTATCAAGCTATTAACCAAAAAGTATTTGATAAAATACCTCAAAATATAAAATCCCTATTAGATGTAGGTTGTGGTGCCGGTAATTTGGGTCAAGCATTCAAACTTTCTAATCATTCCTGTTATATTGAGGGCATAACTTATTCCGCTGAGGAAAAATTATTGGCTGAAAAATATTTGGACAAAGTTTCATGTGTGGATATTAACAAAGAGTTGCCAGTATTCAATCAAACATTTGATTGTATTGTTTTTTCTCATATTTTAGAACACACCTATTTCCCAGATAAAATTTTATTATACTTTGCACAATATTTAAGACCTGACGGGATCATAATTATTGCATTACCGAATGTACTTTTTTTTAAGCAGCGGCTTACCTTTTTAAAAGGGCATTTTAAATATTCACCGACAGGTGGTTTAATGGATGACACACATTTTCGTTTTTTTGATTGGGATACTGTTGATGATTTATTAAATAAATCTAATCTAAAACGGATTTCAAAATTCGCTGACGGTCATTTCCCATTGCCATTTATTCGTCAACTTTTTCCTAGGTTTGCTCATAAAATTGATCAATTTTTTTTAAAAAAGTTTCCCGGATTATTTGGGTTTCAATTTATATTAATCGCTCAATTGAATAAATAAGTTTACTAATCTTGAATCGTTTTCCATTCATATCTGTTTGTATACCTACTTATATTCGTTTAAATTATTTGAAAGAAGTATACGCAAGTATTAAGTTATCCAATTACACCCATTACGAAATTCTTATCGGTATAGATGTACAAATAGAAACTGGAGTGCCGGATAATGCAGTTTTGGCATGGGTTAAGGAAATAACATCTTTAGATACACAATGCAAATATTTTATTACTCCTAAAAATTTAGGACTTAGCAATCATTGGAATTTTTTAGTGGAGAAAGCCAGTGGAGAATATATAATGATATTGGGTGATGATGACCGTTTATTACCTAACACGATTAGTGAGTTATATGAAGGTATAGTCGCCGGTGCTGATATTAGTTTTTCTAATCATTATTTAATAGATAAAGATGGGAATCGCTTACCGGATTCAGAAAGCAATACAAAAAGATTCAATCGTCATTTATTACAGGAAGGAGTGGTTGCAGATATAGAAAAATATATATGGTTGAATGCAGTACCCATTTCCGCAGCTTTAATCAGAACTGATATATTAAAACAGATTGGCTTTCCGGCTGATATGAATACCCCTGAAATTGTATTTTTTTTGAAAGCAGCTCAAGCCAATGCCCGTTTTTATTTTAGTGAAAAGTATTTGGTAGAATATAGGGTGCATGACGGTTCAGCTACCAGTAATGGCTTGTATTTGGAAAAACTTTTTGAATGTTTACAATCATTTCCGGTATCTTCCAAAAATTCAATCTATAAACATCAATTTTTACAGCATATTATTGGAGGCGCTTTTTACCGCTATTTAAAAATTCAACAACCCGCAAAAGCCTGGAAACTATTTTTTAATCAATATTATCCTAAAAAGATTAACTACCTTTTATCATTCGGAAAACAACTAATGACATTAATGTCCTATTATATCAAACACTAATTCAATGAAAAATCATTGGTTTAAGTTTAGTTATCATTTGAAAAATTTATTTTTCAGTTTTTGTTTGTTTGTTCGTAAATGTTCCCTACAAATAAGGGGGATGAAGATTGGCAAAGAAGTTTCTTTGGGTAAAATTATAGTAGTTTGGCCTCACCAAGTATATTTAGGAAATCGCGTAAAGATTGAAAATCACGTTATATTCAAATTTGATGGACCCTTTCAACAGGGAAAATCCATTCAAATAGGTGCTGGAGTATTTATAGGTGCTTTTACAGAGTTCAACATTAAATACGGTATGGTTGTCGGTAACGATTGCTTAATTGCCAGTGGTTCTCGATTTATAGATCATGATCATGGATTAGATAGAACTCATTTGATGAAGGATCAACCTTGTCCAGGGGCGCCCATTCATATCGGGAAGGATGTTTGGATTGGCGCCAATGCTGTGGTTTTAAAAGGCGTCACCATTGGCGATGGAGCCATTGTAGCTGCCGGGGCAGTGGTTACGAAAAGTATTCCTCCTTATGAAATATGGGGGGGAGTGCCGGCTAAAAAAATAGGAGAAAGAAGGTAATGCCTATGGTTGGTGCGGACACCAACCACTAGGGTAATAATTGAATGGTCGTTCATTGCAATGATACAAGCAAGCAACAACAATATCTTACTGATAGCACCGCAATATCCTCCGGCCATCAATGGGCTGGGTGATTATGCTGCTCGTTTGGGGCAGGGTTTAACCGATGCCGGCTATACCGTTCATTATGCAGGTTTGCCGCAGCCCACACCGGTAACCGTTCAACCGTATTGGTCCCTGCAGGCCAACGGTACCCATTTGCTGCAAATCGTGCAACAACAGCAAATCCATACCGTTATTCTCAACTATTCCGGTTATGGTTACCAACGCAAAGGGGTTCCGCATTGGTTGGTGGCTGCATTGACTGAAGTGAAACGCGCAGGCATCCGAATCATTATTTTTTTTCATGAACTCTATGCCAACGGTCCGCTTTGGACCAGTGCGTTTTGGTTGCATCCTTTACAGAAAAAAATTGTGCAACGATTGTTTGATATGGCCGATAAGGTATTTTGCAGTAATCAAATTGTATTTGACTTGTTAGCTCCTTTGGAAAAGGGGGGAGGGTTAAAGAGGGAGAATATTGGTTTGTTTGCTAATATTCCTGAGCCTGACAGGCTCAGCGCCTGGAATAAAAGAGCCAATGAAATGGTAGTATTTGGAAGCACACCCAACAGAAAAAAAGTTTACGAATTGCTGGTAAAATATGTAGATGATTTAAAAATGAACGGAATAACCACGATTGTAGATATAGGTCTAACAGAAGCAGGCATGTTTCCAGATGCATTCGATTTCCCTATTCAAAAGATGGGGACTTTATCAGCCCAGGAGATTACTGCTGTATTGCAAACAGTGAAGTATGGTGCCATCAGCTATCCCCCTTCATTATTGGGTAAGTCCGGTGTCTTTGCGGCTTACGCAGCTTGTGGGTTATTGGTATTTAATTTAACCCACCAAATAGATCAAACTGTCGATGGTTTAATTATTGATCAGCATTTTTTATTGAATTGCCTTAACGTCAATGATTCAAATACTTCGGAAATGTCACAAGTGCTTAATACTTGGTATAGCCACAGAAATTTCAAGCATCATCTATCTGCATATATATCTGCTTTAGCATTAATAACTCAAATCGATTCGAAAGTTTAAAAATATTTATGAAACTATCTGTGGTTATCACTTGTTTTAATGCATGGGAGCACGTAGCCCAATCCCTTTCATATTTGACTCAAAATGGTAATGCAAATATTATTTCTGAAATTATTTTAATTGATGATGCTTCAACAGTATTACCGAACATTCCATTCGATAAATATGACCATCTTCAACTCGTAAGAAACACTCAAAACATGGGTTATGTGGCTTCTGTGAATAAGGGATGTAAGATGGCTTCCGGTAATCTTATTTTATTATTAGATGCAGATGCTTATGTCCTAAGCTCATTAAACGATTTGCTATTAGTATTTCAAGCGAAGCCATCATTAGGCTTAGTGAGTTTTGCTGTTGTCAATCAATGGGGGCAAACTGCAGGTAAGATGGAACAAGCCCCCGGCTTATTAAGCATCATACTGGGTCAAAAATTAGAGGCTAAATGGAGAAATTATTTTAAAGGTTCAGAAAAAAGTGCCTGTTATTATTCATTTGCCATTGCTTTTCGCAAAACTGTATTTGAGGAATTCGAAGGCTTTGATGAATCCTTTGATTTTTTAGATGCAGATATAGATTTTTCTATTCGGTTTCATCAAAGCCAAAAATGGGATAGCGAAAATATTTCTTCCATCTTAATACAACATGATGGGGGTGGCAGTCCACAATCTACATCAAAAAGGGTAATTCGTTTTTACTATAACAGGATAAGATTGCTAAAGAAAAATAATAACAAGTGGTTGGTGAAAGTTGCCATTGTTTTGGCTTGGGTTCGTTTAGTTGTAGAATATTTTATATTGAAATGGGGGGTAAAAGGTAATAGTGAAGCAGTAAGAATTGATAAAATAAATGGTAGGAAATACCTAATCAAAAACTTACTATATCAATTATAATGTAGAAGGGGCACTAAAATACACTTGAATAACACTACTCTTCAACACTAATAATTAGCCACCAATAATTTGTCAATGAAACAAAGAATTAAATACTTGTTGCTTTTGGTTTTTTCCAGACCCTATTTTTTCCCTTATCTTTTGAAATTGCAGAAATTTATTTTTTGGCTTTCAAATAGAGCTAGTGCAGCAACATTTCTTTTGGAAAAAACAGGTGAAATAACCGCTTTTGAAAAAGCGTTTGCGCTCATTAAACACAACCAACCATTAATGATGTTTGATTGTGGGGCACATCATGGTCATTATACGGAATTGATGATACGTACTTTGAAAAAAAATGGTATTGAATCGTTTACCATTTATCTTTTTGAGCCCGCACAAATATTCCAAACGGAATTAACGGTAAAATTTTTAAATGATGGAAGGTGTAGGTTGGTGAATAAAGCAGTGTCTGATTCTATTGGTCAATCCGTTTTATATTATCCATGGGCGGGGGCGGGGAGTGCCAGTTTAGTCGGTTCAAATGAAAACAGTATTAATAATACATTAGAAAATGCTGTTACTGAAATAGTTGATATGATTACATTGGATGATTTTTGTGTGCAGGAAAAGATTACGAAAATTGATTTCATTAAATTGGATATAGAAGGCTTTGAGTTTAGGGCCTTGTTAGGTCTAAAAAAACTAATGCAACAAGAGAAGGTGCAAATTATTCAGTTTGAACAAGGTATTGCTTCTTTATCCACCAAACAGTTATTGAAAGACTTCTGGGATGAATTTCATGCGCACTATAATTTTTACATTGTACTGCAAAATGGATTAGCCCCTTTAAAGCAATATACAGCCGATTTAGAAATTTTTTATGGGGCAACCAATTATATGATGATTTTAAAAAATGTTGGGTAGGTAAGATATCATACACTAATATTATTTGGGATGAAAAATCTTAGGTTAATAAATACCTTTTTATTTTGTTTTTTCTTTACCACCCTCAGTGGGGTTTTGCGCAAATGGGTATTTACGTCTACCACTGTGGGTAATATTATTTTTGGACTGCAATTATTATTGCCTTTGTTATTTTTTCTAACGGCTCGAAAGGCATTCAGTAAGTTATTTTTAAATACGGTTTTTCCCCTTTACCTCTTATTGCTGGTAGCGGAGGCCTTCAATCCCCTGAACCTCACCATTTACCATGGCCTGTTGGGCATCCTCATCCATAGTTATTTTTGGGTTTTTATTTTTTTGTACCTGCAAAACCGGGACGCGGTGGTCATTCAGCAATGGATATGGCCGGTATTGGTCACCTGTTTGGTAGAAGTGGTATTGGGCATGGTGCAATACCAGCAGCCCGCCACCAGCTTCATCAACCGCTATGCCAATCTGGAAGCCGTAAGTGGCAATATTGCCAATGTGGGCAAGGCCGTTCGGGTAACGGGTACCTTTTCCTACATTGGGGGCTATGGGGCCTTTTTATTGTTTGTACCTTTTTTGGTAGGCTATATTTTTAAAAAAGGGTATTCTCCGAACATTGTATTGGGATTGATGGGGGCCGGTTTGGTGGGTTGTTTCATGTCGGGCTCCAGGGGTGTTACCTATGTTTATGTGGGGGAATTAGCCCTGGTAGTATTGAGTGAATGGCGGAGTTTTCGGAAAATTCGGCTCACCGCTTTATTCATTCCATTGGTCATCCTGGGTTTGTTTTTTACCCTCTATGGTAATTTCGGAGACATTGGGAATAAAATTGCTACGGCCTTTGACAATTTTAATGGCAGGCGGCAAAGTCTGGCACAAAGTGGAGAAGAATCGCGCAGGATTGAAGGAGATCTTACGCAGGTTCTCAATTTTCATGGGAGGTACCCGGTATTTGGGGTGGGATTGGGGGCTACTTACCAGGGGGCAACCCAATTATTCGGTACCTCGCCCTATGTAGAGGAATTTGGCTATGTAGAAGGAGAGTTAATTCGGGTGATCCTGGAGGGGGGCTTTGTGCTGTTCTTCATGCGTTTTTTTATGGCCTGGTATTTAGCCAGTCGCTTGTCCGTACCCACCTTGATAAAATTATTGGTATTTGGTCTGGTATTTTATGCTGTGGTATGGATATTCAATATTTACAATGCTTTTTACCTGGCCTTTGGTATCATTTTAATTGACCAGGCTTACTATCGGAGTAGTTCCGCCAATATTGCAGCTAAACGCGAATAGTACCCTTCTTCATCCATAAATTTACGTACTAATCATCTTTGATTGCATTCCCATGCGTATTGTGATTCGCTCCCTTACTTTTTTACCCAAAGTGGGTGGGTTAGAAAATATGATGCACCAATTGGCGCTGGCCTGGACACAGCAAGGGCATACCGTTACGGTGATTACGGCAGTGTCCGAGGAAGCAGCAACCCAAGCTTATGCGGTGCTGCGCAATATTCCGGAAAGCAGGGTGCAAGCATTGATAAAGGAAGCGGAGCTTTATATAGAAGCCAATATTAGTCTAAAAACATTTCGCACCGGTTTGCGGTTCCGGCACAAATGGGTAGTCATTCACCATTTACCTTACTATGATAAAGGTTGGAAAAAAGGGTTGAAATTGTTATTGACCCGATGGTCGCACAACATAGCCGTAAGCCAATATGTGGCAAAGACATTACCCGCTCCGGCAGTTGTGATACATAATTCCTATAACCCCCTCTTTACCAAAACCAATTGGGGAGAACGGCCCTACGATTTCATTTTTACCGGTCGCATGGTATCGGATAAAGGATTGGATGTGTTGGTAGCTGCCTTTCTCCAATACCACCCATCTCGGCCGGAAAGTCGTTTACTATTGGTTGGCGATGGTCCCGAGCGGGCCACACAACAGGCAAGGGTAGCTGCCGCCGGTATTGGTGATGCGGTTACCTGGGCCGGCCTATTGCGGGGTGAAGCGTTGGTGGCCGCTTACAATAGTGCCAAGATAGCCGTGATTCCTTCCCGCTGGCCCGAGCCTTTTGGCATTGTAGCCCTAGAGGCATTGGCCTGTGGTTGTGGAGTGGTGGCTTCTAACGGAGGTGGGTTGCCGGAAGCCGCCGGTAACTGGGGTATCTATTATCCCAATGGTGATGCGGAAGCTTTATTATCCGCCCTACAAACAGCCCTGCAACAATATCCCACCACTGTGGCGGCGTTTTCCCAAATACAGCAATACTTACAGGCACATACCCCTGCAGCCATTGCACAACAATATATTCAACAATGCCAAGCATGGAACATCGTACCCAGTTGATTGCTATTTCTAATGCCGTTCGTCAGCACACCCCTCAAACGGTGGCAGCCTTGGTAGCCCTACCGAATGTACAAGTGGTTTTTTTAACGGCATTTTGGTGGTTACCCCAACGTTATACCTGGATGCGATGGTTGGCTAAGTTGCCGGGTATGCAACAGCAACTGGCCAAGAAAAATGCCGCCATCGTGCCACCCGATTGTGTGCAACTGCATTGGACCGGTATACTGTTTAGTTTATTGGGGCGGTTTCTGGTAAAAGGAGAGCGCAGAAGTTTTTGGGAAGACCGTATTCACGACCAATGGGTAGCCCGTTGGGTAGCTCAACATCAGCCGCAGATTTTTATTGGCTATGAAAAAAGTGCGTACAACAGCTTTGGTGCCGTGCAACAATATGGCGGCCAATGTATTTTAGATTTGGCGCAAGTGCATCCCCGTTATATTGCGCAATTGCGGCAGCAATATCCATTCTTTGCCGCCATTACGGGTTCACCATCCTTATTTCAAAAAGTGTGCAACATAAAATTGGCAGAATATGAACGGGCAGCCCAAATATGGGTGCTATCCGGTTTTGCACAAGATACCCTGGTGCAAGCCGGAATACCCCCCCACAAAACCCGCTGTATGCACCTGGGAGCCGATAACCAAATTTTTGTGCCCCGAACACTATATCCGGTAAGGGAAAGGTTGGAACTGATTTTTGCGGGCACCGTTACGGAGCGCAAAGGCATTTTGTTGTTGTTGCAACTCATGGAAAGACTACGCGAAGCTCCGGTACGCTTAACCCTGGTGGGTCCCTTAGGTGGGCATATGCAATTACAACAATTGCAGCAGGAAAATATTCGATACATCGCTTATTCTTCTCAGGAACGTATGAACCAATATTTTCAGGAAGCCGATGTATTTGTGTTTCCCAGTTATTTAGATAGTTGGGCCATGGTAGTGATAGAAGCCATGCAAACCGGTTTGCCGGTGTTGGTGAGTGAAGCTACCGGTGCCAAAGATGCTGTAACAACAGGAGGCGGATGGGTATTACCTGTTAATGACCTTGATAGCTGGGAAGCCGCCATACGCCGATTATTGGCTGAAAGACAATGGATGGAACAAATGGGCCAACAAGCTGCAGCGGTAGCTGCCCAATATACCTGGCAACAATACCATCAATCTGTACAAGCCGCCATTGTTGATATATCAAAAAATTAATGTAAGCATTACCTATTCATTATTTATATTGCTTTATACTAGTTAAAACCCTGTCACCCCTATGTGCCGCATTGCCGGAATGATTCATCGTTACCAAACTCCTTCGGAAGCCGATATGATTCGGATGCGGGATGCCATGCAACGGGGTGGGCCTGACGATGCAGGTATTTATGTGAACGATACCCACCATATTGCCTTAGGGCATCGCCGTTTGTCGTTGTTAGATTTGTCTCCGGCGGGCCATCAACCCATGTTCAGCCCCGATGGTAAAGTGGTATTGGTGTTCAATGGCGAAATATATAATTTCCGGGAACTGCGTACTACCTTACAAACCATGGGCTATGCTTTTCATACCGGTACAGATACGGAAGTCATCCTCTATGCCTACCAGGCTTGGGGAAACGATTGTTGGGCAAAATTGGAGGGTATGTTTGCCCTGGCTATTGTTGATTTCAATACCCAAAACCTGGTATTGGTGCGCGACCATGCCGGGATAAAACCGCTGTATTACAGCATTTCGGAAGAGCTACTGGTATTCGCCTCTGAAATCAGGGCTTTCAAAGCCTTGCAACCCCATTGGCCGGAGAATACCGATTGGCGCAAATATTTTTTATTATACGGACACCTACCCGAACCGGTAACTACCTTGCATAACGTAATACCCTTGGCGAAAGGTAGTTATTTCACGTATCATTGGCCTTCTGCTACACAAATCACCCAACGTTACCATACCCGCTATTATTTATACACCCAATACAACCGCGAAGCAGCCGTAGCGGAAGTACGCAGTGCCGTAACCCGGGCAGTGGAGCAGCACTTAGTGGCCGATGCACCCGTGGGACTATTTTTAAGCGGCGGCATTGATTCCAGCATTTTAACCCTTTTGGCACAACCGGTATTGCAAGAGCGTTTGAAAACCCTTTCCATTGTATTTGATGAAACCGCTTTTTCTGAAAAGCAATACCAGGATATCATCATACAAAAAACGGGAGCCCATCATCAGTCGTTTGTGATTACCCAAAATGATTTTCAGGAAAGTCTCCCCGATATTTTACAGGCCATGGACCAACCCAGTACCGATGGCATTAATTCCTATTTCATTAGTAAAAAAGCCAAAGAATATGGGTTAACGGCTGTATTGAGTGGCATTGGCGCCGATGAATTATTTGGCGGTTATCCCTCTTTTCACCGCAGCAACATGATGGAGGCTGCTTTGCATACCCCCAAATGGCTATTGGCCTTAACCGGTCTGTTGGGCAAGGGAAGGTTTAAACGATTTTCTTTTTTGCAGTTTAAGTCGGTATTGGGGTATTATTTGTTCAATCGGGGATTTTTTATTCCGGCACAGGTAGCGCAGTTATTGGACTGTACCGAGCAGGAGGTGATTGATTGTATACATCGCTTTACGGTACCGCCTTTTACCCAATATTTAGAAGATGGGGAAAAAGTGAGCTATGCCGAAACCAATTGGTACATGCAGAATCAATTGTTGAAAGACACCGATTATATGAGCATGTGGCATAGTGTAGAAGTGCGGGTGCCCTTTTTAGACAAGCAGTTAATGGATTTGGTGTATGGTATTGCACCGGAGATTAGGTATAGCCGGCAACAAATCAAAGCTTTGTTGATAGATGCCTTTAAGGATGTATTACCGCAAGCCATTTGGGATAGGCCAAAGCAGGGGTTTGTATTTCCATTTGGCGATTGGATGGCACAAATGGCCATGCAGTATAATGATACCACGCTGAAAGCCATGCAGCAACAGTTATTGCGGCATCGTCTGCACTGGAGCCATTTTTGGGCCTATTACCTGGCCCGCCCTTCTGCAATGGCCAACCCTTTTTAAGGCAATCAGCAAATGGGACTAAAGCTTCCGCTGCGCAATGGTTGTACTACCCCGCAGCATTGATCCACATTGCATCCTGCTATCGGCGGGTTTTCCAACAACCGAAAGTAGTTAAGGTGGTTAGTGGGGACAACAACTACTAGGAAAAGCCCAATCGCTCGGGTGCCCCATCGGCCTCATAAAAAAGGCGTTCAACGGAGGGGTTTGCGCAGCGTTAAGCAACAAAAGCTGCTAAGCTATAGGGGAAGTGATTCATCAGTCTTCGATATTTCATGTTGTTAATGATTGGCTTTAGACTTTTTTGTTGTAGCGAAGCAAATCCCGGAGTAGCCTTGGTTATGGAGCCTTGATTTTTTTGTCACTTTTTGTATCAAGACAAAAAGTGAAGAGAAGAATATTAGCAGTAAGATTTCAGTTGCTGTAATTCAACATTCATTAGATTATAGGTTGATACCACCACCAGCCACTTGTGAAAATATTTAAGCATCATAGCTTTTCTTTACTTTTTTGCTTGCCCAAAAAAGTAACAAAAAAGGGCACCGGAAAAATATGACATCCATTTTTCCGGGGGTACTCCGATGTAGCTTTAGTACTACTGTGGTGAATTGCTGCCGAACACTATTTTGCACGCTTCGTCGGCATGCTTCGTTGAAAATAAGCATATAAAGTTCTGCCCATTTGATTTTGATAGGCTTCATTATGTTACACTATCAGTTAGTGGAGGTAACAACCACTAGAAAAAGCTAAACCCGCTCGGGTGCCCCATCGGCCTCATAAACAAGGCGTTTAGCGGAGGGGTTTGCGCAGCGTTAAGCAACAAAAGCTGCCAAGCTGTAGGGAAAGTGATTCATCAGTCTTCGATATTTCACGTTGCTAAAGCCAGGCTTTAGACTTTTTTGTTGTAGCGGAGCAAAACCCGGAGTAGCCTTGGTTATGGAGCCTTGATTTTTTTGTCACTTTTTGTATCAAGACAAAAAGTGAAGAGAAGAACATTAGTAGTAAAAATACAATTGCTTCTGCAAACGAGCCCTCATTCACAATGCCAAAAAACCTCTTACAATAGCTATAATGTGAATGCCTTTGTGTTAGGTAGAGGTGGTTGGTGGTGACACCAACCACTAGTAAAAAGTGTTACCTTATACTTTTATTGCAACCTTAAAAACATTTTAGTATTAAAACCATTATTTACTTTTTTGCTTGCCCACTTGTGCCTTGTAAAGTTTATCTTTTTGATTGGAAATACTAAAAGGCACATGCTTAGCGGCTAAAATGAAATAAACAGATTTACGCTAAAAAAAAGTAACACATATGCCAATCGTAATGTAATTTTTTTACAATGAATAATCTTAAGGCATATGCTTAGCGACCAAAATACAATCAACAGATATGCGCTAAAAAAAAGTGCACCGGCATGAAATGCTTAGCGGCAAAAATGCCATCAACAGCAATTCGCTAAAAAAATATTACATCCATTTTTCCGGGGGTACTCCGATGTAGCTTTAGTACTACTGTGGTGAATTGCTTCAGAACACTATTCTACACGCTTCGTCGGTATGCTTCGTTGAAAATAAGTACATATAGTTCTGTCTATTTGATTTTGATAGGCTTCATTATGTTACACTATCAGTTAGTGGGGGTAACAACCACTAGAAAAAGCTAAACCCGCTCGGGTGCCCCATCGGCCTCATAAACAAGGCGTTTAGCTGAGGGGTTTGCGCAGCGTTAAGCAACAAAAGCTGCTAAGCTGTAGGGGAAGTGATTCATCAGTCTTCGATATTTCATGTTGCTAAAGCCAGGCTTTAGACTTTTTTGTTGTAGCGGAGCTAAACCCGGAGTAGCCTTGGTTATGGAGCCTTGATTTTTTTGTCACTTTTTGTATCAAGACAAAAAGTGAAGAGAAGAACATTAGTAGTAAACATACAATTGCTTCTGCAAACGAACTTTCATTGTCCTAGTGGTCGGTGGGGACACCAACCACTAGGGGATATGTGGTCGGTGAGGCCACTAGCCAATAATGAAAACACCGCAGCATCTTCAAAATATATCACCCCCATCCCCTATAAAAAAACCAATGTACCTTGCCATCAATAACCAATTGATTCGCAGCGTCAGCACACTAGCCCCCATTCCTCATGCATAAAGTATTATTCCTCTATCTCAAAGCCTTTTCCTTTACCGGCGGTATTGAGAAATTCAACCGCAACTTCCTAAAAGCCCTGCATGAATTGAGTGTAGATGGGGTAATTCAGGCGGAGGCCTATTCCATGTATGATACGGAAACGGATCGCCGTTATTTCCCTAAAGGACGTTTTAAGGGATTCGGTGGTAAGCGCTTACAATTTGTGGGCAATACCTTAATAGAAGCTTCCGGTTTTCGGACCATCATATTGGGGCATATTAATTTAGCGGTAGTAGGCGTTCTGATCAAAGCCTTTTTCCCCAAAGTGCAAATTATCCTGATTGCCCATGGTATTGAAGTATGGCAACCCCAAAAGGGCATGAAGAAATCATTATTGTCTAAGTTAAACAGTATTTATTGTGTCAGTCATTATACCCGTGAGCAGCTATTGAAACACCATGCCTTTTTACAACCGGAGCAATGCCGTTTATTTCCCAATACCTTAGATGCTTATTTTACGCTTCCGGCGCTTTGTGCCAAACCGGCCGATTTATTACAGCAATACCAAATTACTCCCGAAACAAAAGTATTACTAACGGTTACCCGTTTGCAATCGTCTGAAAAATACAAAGGTTATGATACCGTGGTGCGATTGATGCCCGCCTTATTGCAAATGAATCCGCATATCCGGTATTATATCATTGGCAAAGCCGATGCGGCCGAAGCCGGGCGAATGCAACAACTGATAGAAACCCTGCAACTGCAGCAACATGTATTTTTATTGGGTTTTGTACCCGATGCCTTATTGCAGCAACATTATTTAATGGCCGATGTATTCATCATGCCCAGTCAGAAAGAGGGTTTTGGTATTGTGTTCATTGAAGCCATGGCTTGCGGCTTACCGGTCATTGCCGGGAATAAGGATGGTAGTCGCGATGCCTTACTGAATGGCCGTTTGGGCACCCTGATTGACCCCTCCGACCCGGCAGCTATTTTACAGGCGCTGCAACAAATTCTATTGCATCCCCCTGTGATGAAAGGCCAATTATTACAACAGGAAGTATGGAAGCATTTTAGTTTTACGGCCTATAAATTGCGTTTACAACAGTTATTGGTGGGGGATGAAAGGATACAGTTGACTGAATAAACGCAGGAAAGGTATTTCAGTCAATACTAGGCAGTACTTTTGTATATCATGGAAGCAGCGATAAAAACCATACTCATCCTTAACCCCTATTTTTATCCGGGGTATAAAGCCGGTGGTCCTGTGCAATCGCTGCTGCATTTGGTGGAGCATTTAGGACAACGGTACCGCTTTGCTGTATTTACCTCGGCACACGACTTAGGGGAAACCTCCGTTTATCCATCGGTGCAAACCAACCAATGGCAAACCCTGACAGTGAATGGGAAGCAGGTTATGGTTTGGTATGCTTCGGGGCGTATTACCCAAAAAGCCCTATTACAGTGTATACAATCGTTGCAGCCAAATGAGGTGTACATTAATGGGATGTATGGAATGCCTTGGTTTATATGGCCTTTGCAGTGGTGGAAAAAGAAAAAAATAGCCGTAGAACGCATGATTGTTTGTCCCAGGGGTATGTTACAAACGGGGGCATTAGCGGTAAAGCCTTGGCGCAAGAAAATTTATTTCAAAGGTTTGGGATTACTGGCTTTGTGTAAAGGCGTGGTTTGGCATGCCACTACACCCGATGAAGCCGATGATATTCGGCGTTTTGCCGGACAAAATGCCCGAGTTGTGGTTGCGGCGAATATTCCCAAGTGGCCATTACAGGAATGGTTGCCATCGAATAAGCTGCCGGGACGTTTGCAACTGATTTATTTATCATTGATTACAGAAAAGAAAAATTTGCTGTTGTTATTACAGGCCTTGCGCTTGTGTGCAAAAAACATAACGTTGGATATTTATGGCCCCGTAGTAGATACCCATTATTGGCAGGAATGTGAAAAGCAAATGCAACAAATGCCGGCCCATATTCAGGTAGCCTACAAGGGCAGTGTACCACCCACCGCCGTGCAATCCACCATTGCACAATATGATGCGTTGGTATTATTGACCAAAGGAGAAAATTTTGGACACGCCATTTATGAAAGTCTCAGTGCCGCTCGTCCGGTATTGATTAGTACATTTACGCCCTGGCAACAGTTGCAGGAACAACAGGCAGGATGGGATATTCCCATTGATGCAGTGCAGCCAATAGCCCATACCATTGATGAATTGGCTTTAATGGAAACCCATGAATGGACCACATTTTGTGCCGGTGCACATACCCTGGCTTTGCAGGTAGTGGAGCAAAATAATTGGGAACAGGATTATGGCCTTTTGTTCGATTAAACAAAACTATGCAACCCGTACAATTGAATCAATACGATAATAGCTGGTATCAACCCGGTGGAACCGCCTTAAAACGGTTGCTGTGGTATTATACCAATGTCCTGATTTTTAAAACCGCTTTATTTCCCTTCAGTGGGTTAAAAGTGGCTTTGTTGCGGCTTTTTGGTGCGGAAGTGGGGCAGCATGTGGTGATTAAACCGTCGGTTAATATTAAGTATCCCTGGCATTTAAAAATAGGTAACGAGGTATGGATTGGCGAAGAGGCCTGGATTGATAATTTAACCACCGTAAGCATCGGCAACAATGTGTGCATATCGCAACAAGCCTTATTAATTACCGGTAACCACAATTATACAAAAGTGGCATTCGACCTAATGGTGCAGCCCATTACCCTGCATAACGGGGTATGGATTGGTGCACAGGCCGTATTAACCGGTGGGGTTACCTGTGGGGAACACAGTGTATTAACCCTGCGTTCCGTGGCCACGAAAGATTTATTGCCCTTTGGCATTTACAGCGGTCATCCGGCTGAATGGGTGAAAGAACGGGTGATAACCGATTAAGATAACACATGCTAAGCATTTCCATTATAACGCCCAGCTTCAATAATGCGGCTACCATTTTACAAACCGTGGAGTCGGTGGCTACACAAACGGTTGTACCGTTGGAGCATTTAATCATGGACGGGCAATCCACCGATGGTACCGCACAGGTATTGCAAAATACGGCTGTCATTTATATTTCAGCACCCGATGAAGGGATGTATGATGCCATGAATAAGGGTATACAGCGGGCCAGGGGAGAGGTGATTGGTATTTTAAATGCGGATGATTTTTATGCATCGAATATGGTATTGGAAAAAGTCTTACACCTGTTTGAAACCACAGGATGTGATGCGGTGTATGGCGATTTGGTGTATGTGCAGAAAGATAATGTGTCAAAAGTGCAGCGCTATTGGGTTGCCGGTGCTTATACCCATGGTGCATTTTTGAAAGGGTGGATGCCACCGCATCCCACTTTTTTTGTACGCAGAAAAGTATATGAGCAATATGGATTGTTCAATTTGCATTTAGGTACGGCAGCCGATTATGAGTTAATGCTGCGCTTCATTCACAAATACGGGATACGTTTGGGGTATGTACCGCAAACCCTGGTTTATATGCGGGCAGGAGGTGCCAGTAATCAAACCCTCTTGGCACGTTTCAAAGCCAATCGTAAAGATGCCATGGCCTGGAAAGTGAATGGTTTACAGCCCAAGTGGTATACTTTGTATGCCAAGCCCCTGCGTAAGTTGAATCAGTTTTGGAAAGGATAGTTGCGTGTTGGATTTATGTTGCGGGGCTGTATCGTTTAATCAAACATCTGTTCAGCGAAAATATGCGATGTGGTTGGTGCGGGCACCAATCACTAGGAAAGCCCAACCGCTCGGGTGCTCCCATCGGCCTCATAAACAAGGCGTTTAACGGAGGGGTTTGCGCAGCGTTAAGCAACAAAATCTGCTAAGCTATAGGGGAAGTAATTCACAAGTCTATGATATTTCATGTTGTTAATGATTGGCTTTAGACTTTTTTGTTGTAGCGGAGCAAATCCAGGAGTAGCCTTGGTTATGGAGCCTTGATTTTTTTGTCACTTTTTGTATCAAGACAAAAAGTGAAGTGAAGAACATTAGTAGTAAACATACAATTGCTTCTGCAAACGAATCTTCTATCACAATATCATAAAACCGCTACCAATTGCTATAACGTACATGGCATTGCGTAGGATAGATGTGGTTGGTGGGGACACCAACCACTAGGAAAAGGTTTTAGTTGCTTCCGCGAACGAAAGTTTGTTCCGAAACACCACTGTCTTCCCACCAAGCACTAAGAAAAGTTGATGCCTTATACCTTTGTTGCTGACCTTCAAAACATACGTGCATTAAAACTTTTCTTTACTTTTTTGCTTGCCCACTTGTGCCAAGTAAAGTTTATCTTTTTGATTGCGAATACTAAAAGGCACATGCTTAGCGGCCAAAATACAATCAACAGATTTACGCTAAAAAAAAGTAACACATATGCCAATCGTAATGTAATTTTTTTACAATGAATAATCTTAAGGCATATGCTTAGCGACCAAAATACAATCAACAGATTTGCGCTAAAAAAAGGGCACCGGCATGAAATGCTTAGCGGCAAAAATGCCATCAACAGCAATTCGCTAAAAAAATATTACATCCATTTTTCCGGGGGTACTCCGATGTAGCTTTAGTACTACTGTGGTGAATTACTGCAGAACGCTATTTTACACGCTTCGTCGGCATGCTGCGTTGAAATAAGCATATAAAGTTCTGCCTATTTCAACTATCGGTTGGTGGAGACACTAATCACTAGGAAAGCCAAACAGCTCGGGTGCCCTATCGGCCTCATCCGGTTGCCGTTAAGAAAATGGCGATGGAGGGCGTTAGCGGGAACGGATGTTACCAAAGTTTGGAAATTAACTAAAGTCGGTAAGTCCTACAGAAGCAGGGAAAAGTACAACAGTTGTGACTTTGTTCCCGGTAGCCCGTAATCGTCATTTTTAGGCAAGCGGATGGAGCCTTGATTTTTTTGTCACTTTTTGTATCAAGACAAAAAGTGAAGGAAATATTATTAGCAATAAAATTACCATTGCTACTGCAAACCAAACTTCGTTTTAAAAGCTACAGTATCCTTTTTTCTTTACTTTTTTGCTTGCCCACTTGTGCCAAGTAAAGTTTATCTTTTTGATTGAGCATATTAAAAGGCACATGCTTAGCGACCAAAATACAATCAACAGATTTACGCTAAAAAAAAGTAACAAAAAAGGGCACCGGCATGAAATGCTTAGCGGCAAAAATGCAATCAACAGAACTTCGCTAAAAAAATATGACGGCCATTTTTCCGGGGGTACTCCGATGTAGCTTTAGTACTACTGTGGTGAATTACTGCAGAACGCTATTTTACACGCTTCGTCGGCATGCTGCGTTGAAATAAGCATATAAAGTGCTGCCTATTTCAACTATCGGTTGCTGGGGACACCAACCACTATGAAAGCCAAACTGCTCGGGTGCCCCATCGGCCTCATAAACAAGGCGTTTAGCGGAGGGGTTTGCGCAGCGTTAAGCAACAAAAGCTGCCAGGCTGTAGGGGAAGTAATTCACAAGTCTATGATATTTCATGTTGTTAATGATTGGCTTTAGACTTTTTTGTTGTAGCGGAGCAAATCCAGGAGTAGCCTTGGTTATGGAGCCTTGATTTTTTTGTCACTTTTTGTATCAAGACAAAAAGTGAAGGAAATAAGTTTAGGAAACGAAGATAATATTGCTTCCGCAAACGAACCCTCATTCACAATGCCAAAAAACCTCTGCCAATAGCTATAGCGTACATGGCATTGTGTAAAGTAGAGGTGGTTGGTGGGGACACCAACCACTAGTAAAAAGAGTTACCTTATACTATTATTGCTAACCTTAAAATATTTAAGCATCATAGCTTTTCTTTACTTTTTTGCTTGCCCACTTGTGCCAAGTAAAGTTTATCTTTTTGATTGAGCATACTAAAAGGCACATGCTTAGCGGCCAAAATACAATCAACAGATTTACGCTAAAAAAAAGTAACACATATGCCAATCGTAATGTAATTTTTTTACAATGAATAATCTAACATCCATTTTTCCGGGGTTACTCCGATGTAGCTTTGGTACTACTGTGGTGAATTACTGCAGAACGCTATTTTCCACGCTTCGTCGGCATGTTTCGTTGAAAATAAGTATATAAAGTTCTGCCCATTTGATTTTGATAGGCTTCATTATGTTACACTATCAGTTAGTGGGGGTAACAACCACTAGAAAAAGCTAAACCCGCTCGGGTGCCCCATCGGCCTCATAAACAAGGCGTTAAGCGGAGGGGTTTGCGCAGCGTTAAGCAACAAAAGCTGCTAAGCTGTAGGGGAAGTGATTCACAAGTCTTCGATATTTCATGTTGCTAAAGCCAGGCTTTAGACTTTTTTGTTGTAGCGGAGCAAATCCCGGAGTAGCCTTGGTTATGGAGCCTTGATTTTTTTGTCACTTTTTGTATCAAGACAAAAAGTGAAGGAAATATTATTAGCAATAAAATTACCATTGCTACTGCAAACCAAACTTCGTTTAAAAAGCTACAGTATCCTTTTTTTCTTTACTTTTTTGCTTGCCCAAAAAAGTAACAAAAAAGGGCACCGGAAAAATATTACATCCATTTTTCCGGGGGTACTCCGATGTAGCTTTGGTACTACTGTGGTGAATTGCTGCCGAACACTATTTTGCACGCTTCGTCGGCATGCTTCATCATGGTTCGCTGCTTTTGCACTATCGGTTGGTGGGGACACCAACCACTAGGGGAGCCCCCCATTACAAAAAATAAACTCTGCGCAGCCCAACTATCCCCTTTCCAACCCACACTATCCTTTACACCAATTCCATACCGTTATCTGTTTGCGATTAACCCCTCATTCCAACATAACACTTTCCCACTTTCAACCCATTATACAGCCCTATTGGTTAATAAACAATATAAAGCAAAGCACGCTATCGCTTCTATCTCATTTCCATTCATTGTTCCCTTCTTTTTCAAAAAAAAATTTGGAATCGCCTATTTCGGTATCGTATATTCGTCGTGTTACCAAAAGGTATGCTTCCCCCTTCTTTTGCTGTTCAACCATCCGGCCTGCAAGGCTTGCAGGTAAAAGCTATAAATATTCATTAAAACCATCAGGTGAGCTTCCGCAAAGCGGATAAAAACCCCTTATTTTTGCGCAGCAGTGAAAGGAGTGGTGATATCTTTATCTATTTATTTGAAGCCCATTTATTATGAAAAAAGCAATTATTACGGGTATTACTGGTCAGGATGGCGCTTATCTGGCCGAGTTGTTACTAAAAAAAGGGTATGAAGTGCATGGCATTAAACGGCGTAGTTCGTTGTTTAATACCGGCAGAATTGATCGTTTTTATGAAGATCCGCATGTGCCGCACCGACACATGATTTTGCATTATGGCGATTTAACCGATAGCACCAATTTGATTCGCATTATACAGGAAGTGCAGCCCGATGAAATTTATAACCTGGCTGCCATGAGTCACGTGCACGTAAGTTTTGAAACTCCCGAATATACAGCCAATGCGGATGGATTGGGTACTTTGCGCATACTGGAAGCTGTTCGTTTATTGGGATTAACGCAAAAAACCAAGATTTATCAGGCCTCTACATCAGAATTATATGGTTTGGTACAGGCGGTTCCGCAAAGTGAAACCACGCCTTTTTATCCGCGTTCGCCTTATGCCGTAGCTAAATTGTATGCATACTGGATTACCGTGAATTACCGTGAGGCTTACAATATGTTTGCTTGCAATGGTATTTTATTCAACCATGAATCGCCCTTACGCGGTGAAACTTTTGTAACCCGAAAAATTACCCGGGCGGTAGCCAAAATTGCCCTGGGTTTACAAGATACTTTGTATTTAGGGAATTTAGATGCCCGCCGCGACTGGGGACATGCAAAAGATTATGTAGAAGGCATGTGGCGGATATTGCAGCAAGAAAAGCCGGAAGATTTTGTATTGGCCACGGGTATTACTACCCCTATACGCGATTTTGTGCAAATGGCCTTTGCTGAAATAGGGGTACGGGTAGGTTTTAGAGGAACAGGAGTGGCGGAAGAAGGTTATGTGATAGAAAACAATGGCGGCTATCATGTACCGGAAGGTAAAGTGGTGGTAAAAGTAGATGCCCGTTATTACCGCCCAACGGAGGTGGATTTGCTAATAGGTGATGCTACAAAAGCCAAAGAAAAATTAGGATGGACACCTACGTATACGTTGGGAGAAATGGTAACCGAAATGGTAGCGGCCGATTTAGAATTGTTTAAACGCGAACAATTGTTGAAAGAACAGGGCTTTAGAGTGAATAATGAATACGAATAGCATGCCTGGCCTTCGTGTTAAAACGAAGTGCTTAGCAAAGAATCATACCATGTTTAGTAACGTTTTTTAAATAGCCAATATGCAGCAGAATGCAAAAATTTATGTAGCCGGGCACAAAGGGATGGTGGGTAGTGCTTTGGTAAGAGCCTTGATAGCCGCCGGATACAGCAATATCATTGCACGCACTTCGAAGGAGTTGGATTTGCGCAATCAGCAGGCCGTAATGCAGTTCTTTGAAAAAGAACAACCGGAATACGTATTCCTGGCTGCAGCCAAAGTGGGTGGTATTGTGGCCAATAATACCTATCGGGCGCAGTTTGTATATGAGAACCTGATGATTGAAGCCAATATTATCCATGCTGCTTATACTTACGGCGTAAAAAAGCTGTTGTTTTTGGGTTCCTCTTGTATTTATCCTAAAATGGCGCCACAGCCTTTGAAGGAAGAATACCTGTTATCGGGTTATTTAGAGCATACCAATCAACCTTATGCCATTGCGAAAATTGCCGGTATTGAAATGTGCGATGCCTATCGGGCACAATATGGTTGCAACTTTATTTCGGCCATGCCTACTAATTTATACGGACCGAATGATAACTACGATTTAAATACCTCGCATGTATTGCCCGCATTGCTACGCAAATTCATTACCGCTACTCGTGCAGGACAAGCGGAAGTGCAATTATGGGGAACCGGCCAGCCCAAGCGAGAGTTTTTGCATGTGGATGATTTGGCCGATGCCTGTTTGTTTTTAATGCAGCACTACAATGAGCCCGGCTTGGTAAATATTGGCTGGGGAAAAGATATCAGCATTGCAGAGTTGGCGCATTTAATTCAACACATTACCGGCTTTAAAGGACATATTCAATTTGATACTTCAAAGCCTGATGGCACGCCCAGGAAATTAATGGATGTAGCTAAATTAAATAACTTAGGTTGGCATGCCCGTATTTCGCTGGAGCAGGGCTTGCGCATGGTGTATGAGGAAGTAAAACACGAACCTTGGAATAACAAAGTAGGATAAATACGGTACAAACAATACCACATTTTAATTACACAATCAACATGAATACGAAAAACATTATCATTACCGGAGGTGCAGGTTTTATCGGCTCGCATGTCGTACGTTTATTCGTTAATAAATATCCCGAATATCGGATAGTAAACGTTGATGCATTGACGTATGCCGGCAATCTCGCCAATTTAAAAGATGTAGAACAGGCGCCCAATTATGTGTTTGAAAAAGCCAATATATTGGATGCCGATGCCATGGAGCGGATTTTTAATGCATGGCAAATTACCGATATCATACACCTGGCTGCAGAGTCGCATGTAGATCGTTCTATCCTGTCGCCCATGGATTTTGTGTACACCAATGTAGCAGGAACCGTGAATTTGTTGAATGTGGCCAAGCAGCACTGGTTAAAGGATGGGAAAGCCGACCAGCATTTGTTTTACCATGTGTCCACCGATGAGGTATTTGGGGCGTTGGGGGAAACCGGTTTCTTTTCCGAAACCACACCCTATCACCCTAATTCACCGTATTCGGCCAGTAAAGCGGCTTCGGACCATTTTGTAAGGGCTTATGCGGAAACCTATGGATTAAATACCCTTATTTCCAATTGCTCTAACAATTATGGGCCGTATCATTTTCCCGAAAAATTAATTCCGTTGTTCATACACAATATCATTCAACGCAAACCCCTACCCGTTTATGGCGATGGGTTATATACCCGCGATTGGTTGTTTGTGAAAGACCACGCACTGGCCATTGATTTATTGTTTCATAAAGGCAAACGAAATGATACTTATACCATTGGTGGTTTTAATGAATGGAAGAACATTGATTTGGTGAAATTGCTGTGCCGCTTAATGGATACCAAGCTGCATAGAACACCCGGCGAAAGTGAACAACTCATTACGTATATCAAAGATCGGCCGGGGCACGACAGGCGTTATGCCATTGATGCTTCTAAAATCAATAAGGAATTAGGATGGAAGCCCACCGTAACCTTTGAACAAGGATTGGAGGAAACAATTGATTGGTATTTGAATAACCAGGAATGGTTAGAACAGGTTACCAGTGGTGCTTATCAACAATATTACGAAACCATGTACACCCGAAGAAATCAACTGTAAATTATGAAAATAACGGAAACGCCTTTGCGTGATTGTTTTTTAATAGAGGATACGGTATTTGCAGATGAACGCGGCTATTTTTTTGAAAGCTTTAATCAGCAGACTTTTTACAAGCATACCGGCCTTAATATCGGTTTTGTACAGGATAATCAGTCCGCTTCGGTCAAAGGTGTGCTTCGGGGATTGCATTTTCAAAAAGGCAATGCTGCCCAGGCCAAATTAGTGAGGGTGTTACAGGGTGCGGTATTAGATGTGGTGGTAGATATGCGTCCCCATTCGCCCAGCTTTGGACAGCAGTATGCCGTGGAATTAACGGAACAGAATCATTTGCAATTGTTTGTCCCCCGAGGGTTTGCCCATGGATTTTTGGTGTTGAGTGAAAAGGCTGTATTCTTTTACAAATGCGACAATTACTATAATAAGGCGGCGGAAGGAGGCATTGTGTACAACGATCCAACCTTAAACATTCAATGGCCAATACCGGAAGCACAGTTAATTGTATCGGAAAAAGATAAAACTTTGCCTTTTTGGAATACGGCTTTACAAGATGCCGGATTTGAAGCCTTATAAATTGATTACCTAAATACTGTTGTTATGAAAGGAATAATATTAGCCGGAGGAAGTGGCACCCGTTTGTATCCCATTACCAAGGGGATTAGTAAACAGTTAATGCCGGTGTATGATAAACCCATGATTTATTATCCGCTATCGGTATTAATGCTGGCAGGGATCCGAGAAATACTAATCATTACTACGCCCGAAGACAGTGCCCAGTTTCAACGGCTGTTGGGTGATGGCAGCGAAATTGGTTGTCGCTTTGAATATGCCGTGCAGGCAGTGCCCAATGGTTTGGCGCAGGCCTTTGTAATTGGTGCGGATTTTATTGGGAAAGACAAGGTAGCCTTGATTTTAGGTGATAATATATTTTATGGTGCCGGTTTTAGTAAGTTGATACAATCCTTTAATGATGTGGAGGGGGCTGCCGTGTTTGCGTATGAGGTGCAAGACCCCGAACGCTATGGGGTAGTAAGTTTTGATGCCAATCATAAAGCGATTTCCATAGAAGAGAAACCGCAGCATCCTAAATCCAATTATGCGGTACCCGGCCTGTATTTTTATGACAATAACGTGGTACAAATAGCCAAAAACATTGCCCCATCTGCCCGTGGCGAATATGAAATTACTGATGTGAATCGGGTGTATTTAGAAAAAGGGCAGTTACAGGTAGGCATTATGAACCGGGGCACTGCCTGGTTAGATACCGGAACATTTGATTCTTATAGCGATGCCTGCGAATTTGTACGGGTAATTGAAAAACGGCAAAGCAAAAAAATAGGGTGTATTGAAGAAGTGGCCTATCGAATGGGCTTTATCAATGCCGCCCAACTTACCGAATTGGCTGCCCAATACGCCAAAAGCGGGTATGGGCACTACCTGTTACAATTGGTAAAATCGGCTTCTTAGGGCATTTTCCGTTTTGTAGAAGATTTTTATTTGAAATAATAAACAATTTTTTAGCCACCTTGTTGTTCAATGTATGAATGCTTTTACCATTAAAGATTTAGAGAATCTGTCGGGAATAAAAGCCCATACCATTCGAATTTGGGAACAACGCTACAATTTTTTAAAGCCGCAGCGTACGGAAACCAATATTCGTTTATACAGCAACGAGGAGTTACGGAAATTGCTGAACATTGCCTTGCTGAATAAGTACGGTTTTAAAATTTCGCACATTGACCGTATGAATGCCGATGAAATTAACGACAAAATTCTTTCATTGGCCAGTGTGGAAGCGCAGCAGGAGCGTATTGTAAACGAGTTGATTGGGCACATGGTGTACCTGAATTTGGAAGCTTTTGAGGCCGTGCTCGACAATTATATTCTTGCCAAAGGCATAGAAAAATCCATTACCCAAATCATTTTCCCGTTCCTGGAAAGGATTGGTATTTTGTGGTTAACCAATCACATTAATCCGGCACAGGAGCATTTGGTAACCAACATTATTCGGCAAAAACTAATTGTGGGTATTGAAAGTACCCATAGCCATTTGCCTTTAAACAAAACGGCTTTATTGTTTTTACCCGAAGGAGAATACCATGAACTGGGTTTGCTGTTCATGTATTATTTGTTGAAGAGCAGGGGGGTAAAGATTTACTACTTGGGAGCCAATATTCCGTTTAAGGATATGGCCTATGTAGTGAATGTGAAGCATCCGGATTTGTTGTATACCCATTTAACATCGGTTACCAATCATTTTAACCTGGAAAAAATGTTGCTGCTATTGAGCAACGAAATGCCGGATGTGCCTGTGGTTATTTCCGGACAACTGGTGCAACAGTACAAGAAAAAAGTGCCTAAAAATATCTATTTCAAAAAGTCGCTGAATGAGGTAATGGAATACATTGCTTCTATTGGTAAAACATCATAAATCCTATATACTAAGCAACGCCAAGCCATTGCCGTTGCAATGGCTTTTTTTATGCATGGAAAGGGAAATAATAGAAAGGCAATCACCATTTATTGAAAAAGGAACCACCATTCCTCATACTTAACAAAACCTTTACAGCAGTACAAATGGGCAATCGGGGTACTGCGAAATGCATAACCCATTCATTTACTGATGAATAGAAAAGTCTATCAAATTGGTCTTCTTTTTGTTTAATTTTTTTAATAAAAATATTCAACAAAATATTTGGTCGTTCGATAATTATTTGTTTAACTTTACAGTATCACAATTTAAACAATCAGGCTATGTCAACCATTGAATTTAACGAGATGCTGGTGAGTAATGCCGAGTTTTTGAAGCCCTTTGCCATTACTTTAACCAAAGACAATGAGCAGGCGAAAGACCTGTTTCAGGAAACCTTATACAGGGCCATAGCAAATCAGGATAAGTACCATGTTGGCACCAACATAAAGGCTTGGTTGTACACCATCATGCGCAATATTTTCATCAATAATTACAGACGCAGAGCCAAACAACAAACTATATTCGATAGCACGCCCAACGACTTTTTATTGAATATTAAACAGGCCGCCGTTTCCAATGATGCCATTGCTAAATTAAACATGAAAGAAGTGCAGGCAGCCATACATGAATTGCCGGAAATTTTCCGCAATCCCTTTATGTTATACTACGATGGATTTAAGTACCATGAGATAGCCGATATTTTGCAGGAACCCTTGGGTACCATTAAAAGCAGAATACATTTTGCCCGCAAAATATTAAAAGAACAAATTACCCGATATTAACCCGTCCATATTACTTTACATTCATGAAGCAACAAGCAATTGTTATAGGGGCAGGCTTTGCCGGTATGTCCGCAGCCAGTTTTATGGCCCAAGCCGGATGGAACGTGACCGTATTGGAAAAGCACGCCACCCCAGGTGGAAGGGCCAGGCAAATGCATAAAAACGGATTTGTATTCGACATGGGCCCCAGTTGGTATTGGATGCCCGATGTATTTGAACGGTATTTTGCACAATTTGGGAAAAAGGTAAGCGATTACTACAACTTACAAAGGCTCGATCCCTCGTACCGTGTGGTTTGGGCCGATGGGGCTACCGATATTCCGGCGAATTACCAGCACTTTCAGCAATGGCTGGAAAGTCTGGAGCCCGGCAGTGCGGCGCATTTAGATGTGTTTTTGGAAGAAGCTGCTTATAAATACAAGGTAGGTATACAAAAATTGGTGCATAAGCCCGGTCGCTCGTTGACTGAATTTTTGGATAAAGATTTAATGACCGGTGTGTTTAAGTTGGATGTATTTACCAATATGCAACAACATATTGCCCGTTTTTTCAAACATCCCAAAATACAGCAATTATTGGCCTTCCCGGTACTATTTTTAGGGGCATTGCCCGAGAAAACCCCTGCTTTATACAGTCTCATGAATTATGCCGATGTAGTGGGCGGCACCTGGTATCCGCAACAGGGCGGTATGTTTAGAATTGTGGAAGCCATGTATAGCCTGGCAAAAGAGTTGGGGGTTCATTTTCAACTGAATGAGGAGGTAACGGATTTGGATATACAGGCCGGAAAAATTGCCAGGATAACGACGAATAAAGCCAGCTATACCGCCGATGTGGTGATAGCCGGCGCCGATTATCACCATGTGGAAACAAAGCTGTTGCCCAAGGAATATCGTTCGTATTCTGATGCTTATTGGGAAAAACGCACCATGGCACCCAGTGCTTTGTTGTACTATGTAGGGTTGAATAAAAAGATGAAAGGCATTACCCACCATACGTTGTTTTTCGACACGGATTTTTCGGTGCATGGTCAAGAAATTTATACTACCAAACAATGGCCCAGCAATCCTTTGTTTTATGTGTGTGCCCCTTCTGTTACTGATACGACCGTTGCGCCGGAAGGATGCGAAAATTTATTTATATTAATTCCGGTAGCCACCGGTTTGGAAGGCGATACGGAAGCATTACGTGAAAGGTATTTTGAAAAAGTGATGCAGCGAATGGAACAACATTTTGGTGAACCAATTTTATCATCGGTTTTGTTTAAGGAAACTTTCGCACAAAGCGATTTTATTGAACAATACCATGCTTTCAAAGGAAATGCGTATGGTTTAGCGAACACTTTACGCCAAACTGCTGTTTTAAAACCGGCCTGTTACAGTAAAAAGGTAGCTAATCTGTTTTATACGGGACAACTAACGGTGCCTGGTCCGGGTGTACCACCCGCATTGATTAGCGGCGAAGTGGTGGCCAAAGAAGTATTAAAAAAATTAGGTTAGTATTCGTAAAAAAATTATATTAACAAAAATTTTCACTTATGATGCAACTGTTTCATTCTGTGAGTCAACAATGCAGCCGCATTACAACGGAACAATACAGCACATCGTTTTCCAGTGCCATACATTTGTTGCATAAGGATTTGCGTACACCCATTTACAACATATATGGCTTTGTGCGCTTTGCCGATGAAATAGTGGATACTTTTCATGCTTATGATAAGCCTACCTTATTGGCTGAATTTAAGCAACAAACTTATGAAGCCATTGAGCGTGGCATAAGCTTAAATCCTATTCTGAATAGTTTTCAGTTAACCGTGCATCAGTATCATATTGAAATGCATTTAATTGACGCTTTTTTGCATAGTATGGAAATGGATTTAACGCGTCGTTGTTATGACAATGCCGGTTATGAAGAATACATTTATGGCAGTGCTGAAGTAGTGGGTTTAATGTGTTTGCATGTATTTTGTGATGGCAATAAAGCCTTGTGCGAACAATTGAAACCCGCAGCGCGTAAGCTGGGAGCTGCTTTTCAGAAAGTGAATTTTTTACGCGATGTAAAAGCAGATTATGAAGGATTGGATCGGATGTATTTTCCGGGATGTGATTTTCGCAATTTTACCGCAGCACAAAAAGCCGCTATTGAAGCCGACATACAAGCCGATTTTGATGATGCTTACGCCGGGATTATACAACTGCCCATGAAAGCCCGTTTTGGAGTTTATGTGGCTTATAAATATTATTTGTCGTTGTTTAAAAAGATAAAGAAAACTGCCCCGCATCGTATTTTGCAACAACGCATTCGTATTCCCGATTATGGTAAAATGTTTATATTAGCCAAAGCAGGCGTAAGAAGCCAGTTAAATTTATTATAATTGTTGAATAACGGTAGGGCTTTTGTGCAGTAGGAATTATATTGTGCATCACAACCACTTTTTCTCACATTAAGTACAGGTAATGGAACAAGTAATATTGGTGAATACAAACGACGAGCCGCAGGGATTAATGGAAAAAATGGAAGCGCATCGCAGGGGGCTTTTACACAGGGCATTCAGTGTATTCATCTTTAATAACCGGGGTGAGTTGCTGTTGCAAAAAAGGGCTTCCAATAAATACCATAGTGCCGGCTTATGGACCAATACTTGTTGCAGCCATCCGCGGGAACAGGAAACAGTGCTAGCCGCCGCCGAACGCCGATTGCAGGAAGAAATGGGGTTTACTACGCCTCTGCATAAAATATTCGACTTTATTTATCAGGCACCTTTGGAAAATGGCTTAACCGAACATGAGTTTGACCATGTGTTGGTGGGATATTATAATGATAGCATTCATCCCTGTCACCAGGAAGTGGCAGCTTATCGTTTTGTAGCCATGGATGTTCTTCAGGAAGAATTACAACAACAACCCGAGCAGTTTACGGTATGGTTTCAAATTGCCTTTGCCAAAGTGTACAATTGGTGGCAAAAGCAACCTGCATTTATTCATTAAAACTGTAACATGCAGCAACAGTCATCCGTTATAATTATAGGGGCAGGTGTGGCCGGATTGGCATCGGCTATTCGTTTGGCCGCTGCTGGGTATTCCGTGCAGGTGTTTGAGCAAAATAGTTATCCCGGCGGCAAACTCAGTTATTTTGAAATAAACGGCTATTGCTTTGATGCAGGGCCCAGCTTATTTACACAACCCGCCAATATTGAAGCATTGTTTGCAGAAGCCAATGAGCCGATACAAGATTATTTTGAATACCGGCAAGTACCCATAGCCTGTCAATATTTTTACGAAGATGGTACTCGTTTTACAGCCTATACCCATCCCGATCAATTAGTCCAAGCGGCAGAAAGTCAGTTAGGAGAATCGGGCAGTAACCTGTTGCGGTATTTAAATGATTCAAAGCAATTGTACAACAAGGTGGGTACGTTGTTTTTAAATCATTCATTGCATAAACCCGGTGTATTATTTCAAAAAAAAATTATACCCGCACTGGCTACCATACGGTATAAGCATTTGTTTAAAAGTCTGAACACTTTAAACCGCAGCTATTTTCAACAGGAAAAAACAGTGCAGTTGTTTAACCGTTATGCTACCTATAATGGCAGCAATCCTTATCAGGCACCCGGTATGCTCAGTGTCATCCCGCATTTGGAATTGAATGAAGGGACTTTTTATCCCAAAGGAGGCATGATATCGATAACCAATGCCTTATACCAATTGGCGTTGAAAAAAGGCGTACAGTTTCATTTTAATGCGCCGGTAGAAAAAATTATAACGGACAAGGGTAGGGTAAAAGGTATTTACAGCAAGGGGGTACCGTATGCATCAAACGTGGTAGTGAGTAATGTAGATGCTTATTTTACGTATCAACGCTTGTTGAATGATGCCAAAACAGCACAAAAAATAAATCGGCAGGAGCGCAGCAGCAGTGCCCTGATTTTTTATTGGGGCATGAAGGAAAGTTTTCCGGAGTTAGACCTGCACAATATTTTTTTCAGCAGCAATTATGCGGCAGAGTTTGAGGCTATTTTTAAAAAGAAAACATTGTACGCTGACCCTACTGTGTACATTAACATTACGGCAAAGTGTGAACCCGGTGTACAAGCCCCGCCCGGTAAAGAAAACTGGTTTGTGATGATTAATGTGCCATCGGTTACGGAAGTAGATATGGCTGCCATGCAACAACAGGCCAAGGCAGCTATCTTAGCCAAGTTAAATCGCCTGTTTAAGCGCGACATTGCTTCTTTAATAGAGGTGGAAGCGGTATTAGACCCCTTGAAAATTGAGTTGAATACCGGCTCATATAAAGGGGCTTTGTATGGCACCAGCAGCAACAGCAAATGGGCGGCTTTTTTACGGCATCCCAACTTTAGCAGCAAGATAAAAGGTTTGTATTTTGTGGGGGGAAGTGTGCATCCGGGCGGAGGGATACCCTTATGTTTGCGCAGTGCTAAAATAATGAGTGGCCTGGCTATTCCTTATTTAAAAAAAATGAACCAACATTAAGTAACAGCATACATGCAGTTAAAAAAAGTAGAAAATATTTCGGTATTCATTGCAGTACTCATTCATGTTAGCGGTGTCATTGGTATTTTATTCACGCCGTACAGAGATTGGTTTGTAGCGTTTACGCCGTTGAACCTATTGCTGATGTTTGTTTTGTTACTCATCAATCAGCCTAAGCGAAGCCGATGGTTTTGGCTATTGGCGGCCATTTGTTTTGTAACCGGTATGCTGGCTGAAATTATTGGCGTGCAAACCGGTTGGTTATTCGGCCATTATGGTTACGGCCATATTTTGGGTCCTAAATTGGCAGGAGTGCCCTGGTTAATTGGTTTGTATTGGTTTGTGATTGTTTATGGCAGTGGTAATTTAATGTACTTGCTGATGCAAAAATTATTCAGGCCATTTTCGGAGGTGCCCGGTTTTTTTGAGAAAAAATCAACCCGTTTTGTCATTGTGTTCGATGGGGCCATTTTAGCCACTTGTTTCGATTTTTTAATGGAGCCCGCGGCCATTAAACTAGGGTTTTGGCATTGGGACGGATTGGTGGTGCCCTGGTTCAATTACTTGTGCTGGTTCATCATTAGTTTATTGTTATTAGTGGTAATGGTAAAGCTGCCATTTCAGAAAAACAACTATTTCGCGGTACATTTGTTAATCATTCAGTTATTGTTTTTTTTAGCCTTAAGCTTTTACTTATGATGTTGGTAATTTACATATTGGTAACACTGGCCACATTTGTGGTAATGGAGGGCATTACCTGGTTAACGCATAAATATGTGATGCATGGTTTTTTGTGGTATTTGCATGAAGACCATCACCAAAAAGGCAAAGGCTTCTTTGAAAAAAACGATGCGTTCTTCCTGATTTTTGCCATACCCAGTTGGTTATGCATTATGTTGGGTTTACAAAACGGTTATTACTATGTAGCATCTATTGGCTTTGGTATTGCTTTGTATGGCTTTGCTTATTTTTTGGTGCATGAAGTAATTATACACCAACGATTTAAATGGTTTACCCGCAGTAATAATAAATACATTAAAGCGATTCGTTGGGCACATAAAATGCACCACAAGCACTTGGGAAAAGAAGAAGGTGAAAGTTTTGGAATGTTATTTGTGGCCAAAAAATATTGGGACAAAGTGCATAAGGATGAAAAGTTGCAAAAGCAACAAAATCAATATTGGGCTTCTCATCAACAATCATGAATACAATACCGCCCAACCATTACAACTATATTATTGCCGGAGCCGGTGCAGCGGGTTTAAGTTTATTAATGCGCCTGTTACAAGATCCTGCTTTGCAACAACAATCTGTTTTAATTATTGATCAACAAACCAAAAACAGCAACGACCGCACCTGGTGTTTTTGGGAGGCCGGAACAGGATTGTTTGAACCCATTGTGCACCATCGTTGGCAGCAATTGCGCTTTGCTGCTTCTCATACCGATATTGGATTTTCTATTGCCCCTTATACGTACAAAATGATTCGGGGAATTGATTTTTACCGATATGTATTGAACCATAGTGCTGCATTTCCGCAGGTAACATTTTTGCAAGCAACGGTAATGGGTTGTCGTAATACAGATACGGGAGCTTTGGTGGAAACAGACAAGGGCAGCTTTACAGCCGATTATTTGTTTAACAGTATAGTAGCCGCAAAAGAATTGCCGCCGCCCAATTTTAAAGGCTATTTTCTGTGGCAACATTTTAAGGGGAAAATCATTGAAACGCCTCAGCCTGTATTCAACGCAACGGAAGCTACGTTCATGGATTTTACGGTGTCTCAGCATAACGGTACTACCTTTATGTATGTATTGCCTTTTTCAGCCAATACTGCTTTGGTAGAATATACTTTATTTACCAAACAGTTATTGCCACCGGAAGCATATGATGCTGCCATACAGACCTATATGAAGGAAAAATATGGCATTGCTGAGTTTAAAACCTTACACGATGAATGGGGTAAAATACCCATGACCAACTATCGGTTTGCACAACCCGATGGAAACATCATTCCTATTGGCATTGCCGCCGGGCAAGCGAAGGGGAGTAGCGGTTATGCCTTTTATTTTATTCAGCAACAAACGGCCGGCATTGTACAACGGTTGGTTCAGCACCAACATCCTGCAGTGTCAGTGGCTTGGTTGCAACGCCGGTTTCAATGGTACGATAAAGTGTTGTTACGTGTGTTGGATAAACAATTCATGCCCGGTGCGGATATATTTACCGCAATTTTTAAAAAAAATAAGCCTGCCACCATTTTGCGTTTTTTAAACAATGAAAGTAGTTTAGCAGAAGATTGGCACATTATGCGCAGTGTACCCATGCATTTGTTTTTACCTGCTGCACTGCATACGGCTTTATTTCGATAAAAGGATTGTGGGGGCAAAAGGAACGGATAACTTCAGAATTGCTTCAACATTACATCATAGTTTTGAAGTGGTGCTGATAGGGTTGTGCTTGTTTCCATCTGTTTCATTCATTACAAAAAAATAAACGATCATGAAATTATTGTACACGATAGCCTGTTGGTTATTGAGCCTATGTCTGTTGCAAACTGCTGCTGCACAATCGGGTTATAAGGTGGTTGCTCATTTTCCGGTAAGCGGAAATGGCGGTTGGGATTATATTAACCTTCAGCCAGGAACGAACCAATTGTATATAGCGCATGGTACACAGGTGAATATTATTGATAAAGTGTCGGGCGATTCATTAGGGATTATTCCCAATACCATTGGCGTGCATGGTATTGCTTTTGTACCTGCATTGGGAAAAGGTTTTACCAGCAATGGCGGCAGTAATACGGTGACTGTATTTCGGTTAGATAATCATGCAGTGATTGGCCAAATTGCAGCCGGTGAAAATCCTGATGCCATCTTTTACGAAACCTATTCCAAAAAAATTATTACTTGTAATGGACGCAGCAAAGATTTGTCCATCATTGATCCTGTTGCGCAAAAAGTAATGCATACCATTGCCGTTGGCGGTAAGCCGGAAACAGCGGTGAGCAATGGAAAAGGAAAAGTGTATGTGAACATTGAAGACAAAAATGAAATTGTGGTGGTAGATATGAACAAAATGGAAGTAGTGGCCCATTGGTCAATTGCACCCGGACAGTCGCCCACGGGGTTGGTCATAGACAATAATACGCACCGTTTATTTGCCGGCTGTGATGATCATTTGATGGTGATAGATGCGGATAATGGAAGCGTTGTGGCCGATTTACCCATTGGTGCAGGTTGTGATGGAGTGGTGATAGACCCTGCTTTGCATTATATCTGTACATCGAATGGGGTGGGTAACATGACGGTAGTGAAGGAAATGAATAAAGACCAATTTGAAGTAGTTGAAAATGTACCAACCATGCGTGGTGCCCGAACCAGTTGTATAGATGAGCGTACGCATACCATTTATATGCCTACCGCAGCATTTGAGCCCATGCAACCGGGCGAAAAGGGTAGGCCTAAAATAAAGCCCGGAACCTTTCAGGTGTTGAAGCTTGTGCACGAATAGGATATTCAGTGCTTTTGATACAATGGCTTGTGAAAAGCAATGCAAGTGATGGCAATTGAATGAGCAGTAATGTGGCCTCGCCAGGAATCGAACCTGGATCTGGAGCTTCGGAAACTCTTATACTATCCATTGTACTACGAGGCCGGATGGCATTAGGCCGCAAAAATAATTGTTTCGGCCATTGCATGAACATTATTTCGGGTAAACTGTTATTTAATAATACTACTGCCGCACAGCGAGCCGAACGTACAAGTGTGCGACGCAACGGAAGCCCTATAGTTGTTCAACAGCTGATTACCCAATAATTTATTTTCCAAAAGCAGCAATATTGCTGCTGAATATTTTAACGGCAATGGCCAATAAAATAACGCCGAAGAATTTGCGTACGGCCAATAATCCGGCTTTGCCTAAAGCATGTTCAATAAATCGTAATGATTTTAATACGATGTACACAATGATGAGGTTGATGATGATGCCTGCCAGAATGTACACTTGTTGAAAGTTGGCTTTTAGCGACATGATGGTGGTGAGGGTGCCACTGCCGGCAATGATGGGAAATGCAATGGGGACAACGGTTCCGGAAGCAGCATCGGAATCGCCTTTAAAAATTTCGTGGCCTAAAACCATTTCTAATCCCAACAAAAAAATGACGATAGAACCACCAACGGCAAAGGAGCGAATATCTAACCCTAAGATGCTGAGGAATTGTTGGCCGACCAATAAAAACAAAATCATGAGTCCGCCGGAAACCAAGGTGGCTTTAGAAGAGCGGATATCGCCCATTTTATCTTTTAATGAAATGAGCAGGGGTATGGAGCCCACAATATCAATAACGGCGAACAGGGTAAAGGTTACGGTAATCAGTTGGTCGAAATGAATATTCATTGGGTTGGTTGGTTTAGCTGCTGAATAAAAACAGGTTAAATATATTACAATATGTGCAAGCTATCAAACCGATGCGGGTAATAAATCGCAAAACCAAAAGCCCATGGTTTGTTCGTTGTTATTGGGCGCTGTATAAGTGCGGTACACTTTTTCGCCTATGGTAAAGGGAACGGGTTGGTGGAATATGGGGCCGTTGAAAACAAAGCTGTGGAACTCGCCGTTTTCGCCACAAGGGTCAACCGTTGGGGGAAGATCTTTTACAAATTGATGATCGATGATGCGGCCTACAAAACTGCTGTCTAACAGTTCGGCCTTGGTGCAAACAATAATGGCTTGGAAGCCCAGGTCGATAAATTCATGCACCAGCCGGGTGGTGTTAAGTTGCCACAAAGGGAAATAGGCTTGAAAGCCGGCGGCGGCTAATTTTTCTTCGCGATAGCGGCGTAGGTCTTCTAAAAAAATATCGCCGAATACGGCATGGGTATAGCCTTGTGCTTTGAACTGTTGCATGGTATGGCCCATTAGCTGATTATAGGTGTCCATATCGGGTTGTTCGGGCAAAAATAATGGTACTAACGGTAGTGCCATTGCGTTGGCTTGTTGCTGCATTAACTGTAACCGAACACCATGCATGGAAACACGATTATAGGCTTGATTAACGGAAGTTAATAAGCTGCCAACCTGCCATTGTTGCGGTTGTTGCAAAATGTGGTATAAGGCAAGAGCGCTGTCTTTACCGCCACTCCAGTTAAAAATTGTACGGTGAGGCATCATAGACGGTTAAGGTAAATGAAATTTTTCTTTAAACAGGATGTATTTGTTTTTGAGTTGCAACAGGCAGTTGTGGCATAGGCAATCGCTATAGCGTTGTTCAATAAAGTTGCGTTCTTCCGGTGTAAGGATAATTTCGTTGCAATGGCAATGGGCAATATCGCCCACTTTACATTGAAAGGGTTGTTGGCATCGGGCGCAAAGTTTGGTTTCATGTTGTGGCATAGCGGTGAGTATTTGAATAAAGGGGTTGGTACTTGTGTTGCAGGTGTGTTGGGATGGAAAATAATTGCGGATGTATTAACCCTGCCAGCAAGGCAATACCGTTAACCAGTGTAGAGGCGCTGGGTTGGGTGAATAAATCATAGTCGGCAATGAATACCTGTTTGTTTTGAACCGCTTTTAAAGAAGGCCATTCCGGCAGTTGGGTAAGCAAATGCATTTCGGTAAGTGTGCGCTGAATGGTAAAACCACAGGGAGCAATTACAATAACTTCGGGGTTGTATTTTACAATTTTTTGCCAGGGGGTAACAATAGAATCGCCCCCCGGATGACTGATTAAATCAATACCGCCGGCTTGTGCAATTTGATAGGGAATCCAATGACCGCAATTGTAAATAGGGGCCATCCATTCTAACAGTGCAACGGTTTTTAAGGGCATGTTGTGCAAGCGCAGTTGGTTTAGAATGTGTTGGGTAGTTTGTTGCAATTGTGCCAAATAACTGTAAGCTGCTTCTTCGTGCCCCATGGCTTTTGCTATGGTAATGGCAGTGGTAAACACATCGGTTAAAGTTTGTGGGGTTAAGGGAATAAGCTGTGGTTGTTTGGGTAGGCGACTAACTGCTGCAGCGGTGCAAGCCGTATCAATTTGGCATACCTCACAAACATCTTGCGTAAAAATTATATCGGGTGCAATGTTTTGGAGAAGGGGTTCATCAACATAATACAGACTTTTTCCCGAAGCTTTTGCGGCAGCGAAAATAGTGTCAATTTCAGTGCTGCTGAGTGTTTTCCCTTCTAACACACAGCGAACTATTTTAGGCTTTTGTTGCAATGCTTGTTCGGGGCATTCAAATGTAACGCCCATTAAATGCGTTTGCAAACCCATATCATATATCATTTGGGTGGCTGCCGGTAAAAATGAAACAACTGATGGCATAAACCTGATTTTAAAAATTGGGGCAGCCTTTTGCCGCCCCAATCATTGTTTAGGAATGATGTATGCTTGTGCTGTTTAAACGAGGGTATTTTTTTTGTAACCACTCATAACTTCCATAAAATAAAGCACCATAAAGTATATTGGCAATGAACATATTTCTTAAAAACGGCAATGCCTGTACGTAACATTGAATAAAGCCGTCTAAATTACGTTTTAAGGGTTGGCCATTTCTAATATCTAAACCGCCATACCACCAAACAGGTATATCGGTAATAATCCAGTGAGCAAAAGCTGCTGCCATGGCTGCCCATAACACTGTGGCAATTTTTACTTTTTGAATAGCGATGCCAATACATACAATTGCCGCAAAAGCCAGATAGTTGTAATACCAGTGGCTGTACAGCAATCCGTTGCCGTAACCGGAATAAATGGTGTGCATTAGAATTACATCGCTAAGGAATAATGCGCCAAGCGGGAAAACAAATTTTTTCCAGTAGCGGTTGAAGTAAGTGCCGCCAAATAAACCCATGGCACCAATGGGTGAAAAATTAGCCAAAGGTGATAGCGTGCTGCCTGCATTGCCAATACGTAATGCGGCTGCCAATAACACAATGCATAAAATAACAGCAGTTGCGGGATTGAATTTTTGTAATGTCATAACCCTGTGTTTTAAAAGTTAAAATAAGCACCGCTCATCATGTTAAAGCGTTTGCTGTTATAGCCTACAATATCAAAATATTGCTGATTGGTGATATTGTTGAGCGAAGTAAACAAGCGGATACGTTGATTGATTTGGTAGCTGATAAAGCAGTTAAGCGTATAATAAGCAGGCATTAAATCGGGCCCCACATCGTAAGGACCTTTTAGTCGGGTACCGACATATTTAAATGCGGGTGCCAGTGTAAAGCCTTTAAATGGGGATAGGGTAAGAATGCTGTTCATGGTAAAGTTAGGACGGCGGAATAAGTTGTTAACGCTAACCCCATTTTGAATACCATGTCCATCAATATAAGTAAGGTTGTTGGTCCAGGTACCAAACCGGCCCACTTGTGTATTGCTTTCTACCTCAAAGCCATAGTCGTGTTGCGCATCGCGATTAATGTAATAGCTGTTATAGTTGGCATCGGTATAAAAAATAATGAGGTTTTTGGTGTCGCGTTTAAAGGCGGCCAAACGCAGGCTCATTTTTTTATCGGTGCTTTGGGTTTGTAAACCCATTTCGTAGGTAACACTGCTTTCGGGTTTTAAATTTTTATTGCCATAAGCGCTGTAAAGTTGATAAAGCGATGGAATATTATACCCTGAAGAAATGTTGATGAATAATTTGGTGTTTTCATCAATAATGAATGAAGGGTTTATGGTATAAGTAGCATTATTACCATAAATTGAATGGTGGTTAATGCGGCTGCCTAATTCAAAATTAAAGCCATGTAAGTTCAGCAACAATAAGGAAGCATAAGCTGATATTTGACTAACATGAGCACTGTCTTGTCCTAATTCCGAGCTGTAAGGGCCATAGGGGCCTGTACTAAAATAGCTTTGAGCGGTATTTTGGTGTTGGTATTGCACCCCTGCCACTAAGCGTAGATGCTGATGCAATTGCACATTGCCAAAGGTTTCCAAAGTAGTGGTATGGCCGGTATATTGCTCGTTGGAATAATTGAAGTAAGGACTTGAAACATACGTACTATCGTTGACGTAGTGGCGACTATTTTGTTGATAACTGGCTTGTAATGTCCAATTCATTTTATTGTGTTGATAAATCAGTGAGGCGCCGCCTAAGTTATTTATACTGCGTGAGGTATAATCCTTTTCATCGGTAAAGGGGCCTGCCGGTAAGTCGGTAAAATAATTGCTGAAGTTACCGAAAGCCTTAGCCGTTAGGTGTGGTGAAAAATGGTAACGGGTTTCTGCAATAACAGTGTTTTGGTTAAAGCCATCGTTTTTAAAGTTTTGTTTGCCGGTACTATCGTAAGCAGCCGGAAATCCACCGCTGTTGATGTAATTGTATTGAACCAAATAATCCCATTTTTTGAGGAAGCCGCTGATGCCGGCGCCGCCATTCAACGTATTATAAGTGCCATATGCAGCATTGGCATTAAAAGCTATTTTCTTTTTGGATTCTTTTTTCAAGAAAATTTGAATAACACCGGCTACGGCATTGCTGCCCCAAAGGGTACTTTGGCCGCCTTTTAAAATTTCAATTCTTTCAACCTGGTCAAGCGGAATGGAATTAAGGTCGAATGAATTGTTGATTTGCGAAGGGTCGTACACCGGAACGCCATCAATTACAATGAGCATATTGCCGGCTGTAGAACCACGAAAATATAAATCGAGATTGGTACCCAAAGCATTGTTACTGCCATTAATAAAAAAGCCTGCTTGGGTATTGAGTAAAGTAGCTAAGCTGCTGCCGGCATTGTTTTCAATGGTTTTGTGGTCAATCACGGTAATAATTTTACCGGTTTCGGCCGCTTTCATTGGCATTTTGTTGGCGGTTACTACCACCTCGTTTAGTTGGCGGGTGGCCATGGTGTCAATTTGTGCGAAAGTAGAAAGGCATAGTGTTGATGCCGTTAAAAGGAGCATGAATGATTTGCTCATTGTTGTTTGTTTTTAAAAGTGAACAATGAGCTTTCAGGAAAATGAACAAACGGAGAAATATAAACGACCGCTGCAGTCAGTCTTTTACATTCCATGCTTTTCACCCGAAAGCCGTGAATGAAATACTCATTTTTCAATGAGTGTGTATTGGCAGGTCTTCTGGCTTAGGCTTAAGCACCTTCCCATTCTTTACAGAACAGTGGTTGTTTTGCTTTCTCTTTTTACAGAGGCCTTTACAGCTACGGGGATAGCACCGGAATTACACCGGTTTCCCTTTTAATCAGTATAAGGAACGAAAACCCTATGCTGAACCAAATACAGGGCAAAAATAGGAAATGAATTGATAAGCCATTTTTTTATTTATCTTCCCTTGCAACAAATACTTTTATGCATGCGTAAGGGGCGATTAGAAGCATTTAGTGATGGCGTATTGGCTATCATTATTACCATTATGGTGTTAGAATTAAAAGTGCCACATAGTGTGCATTGGGAGGCATTGATGGAAATATGGCCGGTATTTTTAAGTTATGTATTAAGCTTTATATATCTCGGCATTTATTGGAATAACCATCACCACTTATTGCAAGCGGTGTTGCAGGTAAATGGAAAAGTGTTGTGGGCAAACTTGCACCTATTGTTTTGGTTGTCATTGGTGCCCTTTGCATCCGGTTGGATGGGCGAAAATCATTTTGCTCAGTTGCCGGTAATTGTCTACGGATTTGTGTTGTTGATGAGTGCTATTGCCTATTACATATTGGTGCGGGCATTAATCAAATTACATGGTAAGAAAACAGCTTTAGCTACCGCTATAGGTAACGATGCAAAAGGGAAAATTTCCGTGGTCATTTATGTTACAGCAATGTTGTTAGGTCTATGGAATGCCTGGCCGGCTTTGTTTTTATATGGTGTTGTTGCGGTAATATGGATAGTGCCGGATAAACGAATTGAAAAAAATTTAGTACATGATGAGTTGAATGAAGAGGCATGAAAAGGGAAACCTTTTTTGAGAATATAGTGAAGAATAAAATGACATTGTTGATTAGTTGCATGCAATTGTTTATTATATTGAACGTTTTTTACTAACACCTTATGCGCGGAAAACAACAATTAAACCTATTCAGCTTTACCATGATAGTGGTGGGCCTTGTAATAGGAATGGGTATTTTTAGAACAGCAGCTACTTCAGCAAAAGATGCTATTAATCCTTCTGTATATTTCATAGCCTGGTTATTAGGCGGCTTTGTGGCGTTTTGTGGTGCATTAACCTATGCGGAAATAGGTAGCCGTTATCCGGTAACCGGGGGGTATTATAAAATTTTTTCGGTAGCCTATCATCCCAGTATTGCATTTGCCATTAATTGTATTATTCTTATCAGCAATGCAGCTTCATTAAGCGGAGTAGCATTAATCGGCAGTGGGTATATTGTTAAACTATTGCCGGGCAATCATTGGAATGATATAGATAAAGCCATTATTAGTGCCATAGCCATTGTGGTGTTTTATGGTATTAATTTAATGGGATTAAGAATGAGTGCTAAGGCGCAAAATATACTCATGCTCATTAAGATTGGGATGATTGTAGTGTTAATAGCGGCCTTGTTTTTCCCCGTTACGCAACCGGCTGCTGTACAGCAAGCCAATGACGTTACCACAAATATGAGTTGGATTCAAAGTTTAGGCATAAGCTTAATTGCAGTTTCTTTTACGTATGGGGGCTATCAGCAAACCATTAATTTCGGAAATGAAATTAATGAGCCGGCTAAAAATATGCCTCGCGGTATATTCATGGGTATAGCCATTATCATTATTTTATATCTGCTGGTGAATTACAGTTATTATAAAATTATCGGATTTCATCAAATGAAGCAGGAAACAGAAATTGCTTACGTATTAATTCACAATGTGTTTGGCGTTCGTGGTGCAGAAATTTTTTCCTTCTTTTTATTTGTAGGCGTGCTTTCTTACGTAAATGCCTTGCTGTTGAGCAACCCCAGGGTAATGTATGCCATGAGTGATGAAGGTTCATTGCCAAAAATATTTGGCAAGCAAAGCAGTAAGAATCAGGTGTTAACGGTTTCTTTAACCGTGTTTACCGCTATGTGTATCATTATTCTTGTGTTTGCACAAACATTTGAAAAGATTTTGAACTTTACCATCTTCCTCGATTCATTTGGAATGGTGGGCTCGAGTGCCACTATTTTTATTTTGCGACGTAAAACCAAGCATTTAGACAATACCGGCATTTATAAAATGAAATTGTATCCATTGCTGCCCATCATTTTTATTGCCGCTTATGTGTTTGTGTGTGTCAGCATTATTATTCGCACCCCATTAACGGCATTGGTGGGTGTATTGGTATTAGCGGCGTTTATAATCTTGTATTTTATTTTTCATAAAAAGCAGCATGATAGCAGCACGTTAATCTCATAAAAAAATTTTGTATGAATAACGAACAGGATATTTCCTACATATTGAATGAATTGGGCGAAGAAAACGACCAGTATTTTAGGGCTGTTACACCACCCATTGTTCAAACCTCTAATTTCTCATTTAAAACGGTGGCCGATTTGCGTAATGCTTTCGCTAATGAATATAGTACCTGGTTGTATAGCAGAGGGTTAAATCCAACGGTGAAAATATTATCGCAAAAGCTGGCAGCATTAGATGGTGCCGAAGATTGCTTGGTATTGAATAGTGGTGCCGCAGCTATATTTGCGGCCGTTTTAGCCAATGTAAAATCGGGCGATCATATTGTAAGTGTTGCAGGCGTTTACACTTGGGCCAGGAAAATGTTTGAAGAAATATTGCCTCGTTTTGGGGTAACCCATACTTATATTGATGGCAGTGCCATTGAAAACTGGCAAAAGGCCATTCAACCCAATACACGCTTGTTTTATTTAGAATCGCCCAATAGCTGGACCTATGAACTTCAGGATTTAGCTGCGGTGGCTGCATTGGCCAAACAACACCAAATTGTTTCAGTTATTGATAACAGTTATTGTACCCCTTTATATCAGCAACCCATTCAAATGGGTATTGATATTAGTATTCAATCTGCCACAAAATACATAGGTGGTCATAGCGATGTGGTAGCAGGGGTATTAAGCAGCAACAAAGCTATGATTGAACGTATTTTTAATAGTGAATACTTAAATATAGGCAGTGGCATTCAGCCTTTTAATGCTTGGTTACTCATTCGCGGGTTACGAACCTTGCCAATGCGGTTGGCACATATTACCAAAACTACACAACGGGTGATTGATTATTTAAAAACAGAATCATTGGTTGAAAAGGTCATTTTCCCATTTGAGCCCAATTTCCCGCAATTATCATTGGCTAAACAACAAATGAAAGGCGCCTGTGGATTGTGTACCATTGTATTAAAGCCATTGCCTATACAATCCATTGAAACATTCTGTAATGCTTTACAGCACATTCGCATGGCTGTAAGTTGGGGTGGACATGAAAGTTTAGTAGTACCTCGGTGTGCAGGTTTTGCAGAGGCAGAATACGATGAGCAAAATACCGAACATAGAATGTTGCGTTTATATGTGGGGCTTGAAGACGCTGATTATTTAATAGCCGATTTACAACAAGCCTTTAAAAAAGCCGCTGCTCCTGTTCATTAAACCATTTATCTAAAATTTCGTGTTGCCATTTCTATTCTGTTATTTTTGTATAGAATAGAGGATGGTTGATTACCCACTTTGAGTGGCTATTTGAAGTTGTATTGTTCAAAAAAATAAAATAATGACTGCATGAAATATTTGTTTTTGTTCATTTTTGTTTCCTTAACAGTGCTGGGTTACGGACAAGCCACTGAAAAGTGGACGTTGCAGCGCTGTGTTGAATATGCCCTAAAAAACAATATTTCGGTTAAACAGGCCGATGTGCAGGCAAGGTTGGCTGCCTTACAGGTACAGCAAGCTAAATATTATCAAATTCCCACTTTATCATTAGGTACAGGTGTAGGTGTGCAATTTGGTCGTTCCATTGACCGCACTACCAACATATATACAAATACGCAAGCCTTGTATCAAAACGTGCAAGCTAATAGTAATGTGACCTTGTACAATTGGAATCGGTTAAAAAATAATGTGAACGCTGCACAGTTTAGTGCTGAAGCAGCTTTGGCTGATGTTGAAAAAGCCAGTAACGATGCAGCTTTAAACGTAGCTACTTATTATTTGCAGGTATTAAGTGCCAATGAACAAATTAATATTAGCAAAGTACAAATTCAACAAACACAAACACAGCTTGATATTACTAAGAAACAAGTGGATGCCGGAGCATTGCCCGAGCTTAACCAAATTGAATTGGAAGCACAATTAGCCAATGACAGCAGCAATTACATTGGTGCTAAAACTACTTTTCAGCAAAGTGTATTACAACTGAAAGCAGTTTTGAATTTAGATGCTGCCACACCTTTTGAAGTTGATACGCCTGATGTATCCACCATACCTTTAGAGTCTTTTGCCGACTTACAACCGGAGGTGGTTTATGCTTTAGCATTGAATAATCAGCCTTTGCAAAAAGGCAATGCATTTCGGTTAAAAGCAGCACAAAAAAATATGCAGGTTGCTAAAGCCGCGCTTTATCCCACGTTGGGGTTTGGTATTAGTTTGGGTACTAACTTTTATAATTCATTTAATCAAATTGATGGTTATACTTTCAATGGATATGCGCCTGTTACCGGTGCAGAGCCTATTGTAAAAATTGGTAGTGCTAATTACTATGTTCAGAATCCTGTTTTTTCTGTAACACAATCAAAAAAGAATTTTGGGCAATTGTGGCAGGGTTGGTCCAATCAAATTACCAACAACTTTGGTCAAGGCTTAGGAATTAACTTAAGCATTCCTGTATTTAATAACGGGCAAAGTCGCATAGCTTACCAACAAGCTAAATTAAATATCAAGAATACCCAATTGCAAAATGAGTTGGCAGACTTTACTTTAAAAAATAATATTTATACTGCCTATACCAATGCTGTGTTAGCAGCCGAAAAGTTTAATGCCGGTAAGAAGAGTGTAATGAGTGCTCAAAAAGCATACGATTTTGCTTTAAAGCGTTATGAAATTGGTATGCTTGGAACCATTGATTTAATTACCAATCAAAACAACTTGTTGAAAGCAAAACTGCAGCAAGTGGCCAATGAATACGATTATATTTTTAAAATGAAATTGCTGGAGTTTTATAAAGGCATGGGCTTAAAGTTATAATTCACTTACCATAAACATCATTCAACTTACTTATATAAAAATAACTGTATGAACAAAAAACTGCTTTGGACCATCATTATTCTAATTATTTTGTTAGGTGCCTTATGGGGTTTAAAGGCAGCCGGTGTGATTGGTAAAGATGAAGGGATTAAAGTTTCTGCTGAAAAAGCACAAGTAAGAACTATTATTGAAAGTGTAAATGCCAGCGGTAAAATTTATCCCGAAGTGGAAGTAAAAATTAGTCCGGATATTAGTGGTGAAGTAGTTGCCTTAAATGTAAATGAAGGCGATACGGTTAAAAAGGGGCAAGAGTTGGCAAAAATATATGCCGACATTTATGTAACACAGCGCGACCAAGTGGCAGCTATTGTTACACAAGCGCAGGCACAAGTGGCCAATTTACAAGCTAGTTTGGTTGGATTAAAAGCTACAGTTGACCAAACAGAAGCCAACTATAAAAGGCAAAAAAAATTATTAGACGATAAAGTAATTAGCCGTCAGGAATTTGAAACAGCTGAACAAGCGTATCGTTCAGCAGAGGCAAATTATAATGCTGCCATTCAAAATATTAATGCCAATAAAGCTAATATAAAAAATGCGCAGGCACAGTTGGCAAAAGCAAATGAAGATTTATCACGCACCATTATTACTGCACCCATTAGTGGCGTTGTAAGCTTGTTAAGTATTAAAAAAGGGGAAAGAGTAGCCGGTAATAGTTTTAATGTAGGAACAGAAATGATGCGCATTGCTGATTTAAGCAGTATAGTTGCGCAAGTTGATGTAGGAGAAAATGATATTCCAAAAATAAAAATTGGTGATACTGCTTTGGTAGAAGTTGATGCATACAACGATCGAAAATTCAAAGGGCTGGTATATAAAATTGCAAATCCTGCTACTAATGCTTCTGCAACTACAACCACTACCTCAACCGATGTTACTAATTATAAAGTACATATTCGCTTGTTGCCCGAAAGCTATCAGGACTTAATAGTAAAAGGCCGTTTCCCTTTTAGGCCCGGTATGAGTGCCAGCGCCGACATACAAACCCGCACTGCGCCAAATGTATTAAGTGTTCCTTTAAATGCCGTTACAACAAGAGACATGAATGCAGATTCAACTAACAATGCTGCTAGTAATAAAAACATGCAGAATGCAAGCAATTCCGATAGTACACAAGAAGTGGTATTTGTAATACAGAAAGACGGTACCGTTAAAATGACACCTGTTAAAACAAGTATTCAGGATTTGAATTATATACAAGTTACCAGTGGGCTTCAAGCAGGGGACGAGGTTGTTACCGGCCCATACTCAACAGTGAGTAAATTGCTTAAAAATAAAGATAAGGTGCTGGTAACCCCGAAGGATAAATTGTACGAAGTAAAACCATCCAATTAAAACAATTAATCTATTCAACATAAACCGGCCTTATTCATTGGCCGGTTTTTTTGTGTAGAAATTGTAATACCCATTGCCTTTCTGTATGTTTGTCATACTCAAATGAATTGCCTATGCAAATTGGTATTATAGGAAGTGGAAGTTGGGCAACTGCTATTGCCAAAATTTTAACGGATAATGAACATCACATTAACTGGTGGATACGAAATGAAAAAACAATTCCATACATTCAACAAAGGAAACACAATCCGCATTATTTAAGCAATGCCTATTTTAATACGCAGTTATTAAATATGTCGGCCTCCATTCAAACTGTAATTGAAGACAGTGATGTAATTGTTGTAGCCATACCTTCTGCATACGTAGCCGATGCTTTTCATCATTTGCCTAAAACTATTTTAAAAAACAAATACATTATTTCAGCCATAAAAGGTATTTTGCCCCATCACAAATATTTGTTTCATGAATATTTGCAAGAACATTTTCAATTTCCTTTACAACAATATTTTACTTTATTAGGTCCCTGCCATGCAGAAGAAGTGGCTGCAGAAAAGTTATCGTATTTAACATTTTCCGGTATAGATAAAAATGTTACACAACAATTGGCTGCATATTTTAAAACACCTTACATCAATACGGAAACAAATACAGATGTAATAGGCGTTCAATATGCTGCTGTTCTAAAAAATATTTATGCATTAGGTGCCGGTATAGCACATGGTTTAGAGTATGGCGATAATTTTTTAAGCGTGTATATTGCTAACTGCGCATTAGAAATGAACCGTTTTTTAAAGGCAATTACCAATAAAGAATCTGATAAAACGGATGATACTGATTATGCAGCTTCGGTATATTTAGGTGATTTGTTGGTTACCTGTTATTCCCTGTTTAGTCGTAACCGAACTTTCGGCAATATGATTGGCAAAGGATACAGCGTAAAGGCGGCACAGTTAGAATTAAACATGGTAGCCGAAGGGTATAATGCATCCAAATGCATGGTATTCATTAATCAACAATACCATACAGCACTTCCCATAGTACAAACCATTTATGAAATATTGTGGGAGCATTTGCCCGCGGATGAAGGTTTCCAAAAAATAGAAGCTTTATTGGTGTAACTAAGAAGCTTCAAATAGGTCGGCAGCAATGCCATCGGCGTAAAGCATCCCTTTGTTAGTTAATCGTAATTGTTGCACTTCGGGAAACCATTCCATAAAATTCTGGTTTATCCATCTATCTGCATTCCTCAACAATGCTGCTTTGTGTTCTGCAGAAAAAAGGTTAGATAACCGATTGAAATAAATCCCTTCTTTCATGCGCAATGCAATCATAATTTGTTCATTCCTTTTTTGTGAAGGAGTTAGTTCTTCTATTTCGGAGGGTATTATGCCTTTTTCAATGCTTTGTATATATAAAGTATTGTTGGCAATGTTCCATTGGCGCCATTGCCCATTGTAGGAATGAGCGGAAGGGCCTAATCCCAAATAAGGAATACCTTTCCAATAACTACTGTTGTGCTTGCTTTCAAAACCGGGTTTAGCGAAATTAGAAACCTCATACTGTTGAAATCCAGCATCCGGAAGCCATTGCATGAGTAGTTCAAATTGTAAGGCCTGTTCATCGGTATTAATATCAGGTAAAAGTTTTTTTTGAATGGCCTTACTTAAGGCAGTCTTTGGTTCAACCGTTAATGCATAGCACGATAAATGCTGAATGGGAAGTTGGGTAGCTTCTTGTACATTTTGTAGCCATGCTGCAGTTGTTAAACCCGGTATGCCGTATATAAGGTCAATGCTAATATTATGAAATGAAGCTTGGTGTGCCTGTTCAATTGCCCTGATAGCCGAAAGTGCATTGTGTGATCGGTTCATCCATTTTAAATCTTCTTCTCTAAATGATTGCGTGCCGATACTTAAACGATTAATACCGGCATTGCGCCATGCCTGCAGTTTTTCCAGAGTACAATCATCAGGATTCACCTCCAGGGTAATTTCTGCTTCGGTGGCAATGGAAAAATGTTGTTGAATAGTATTGAGTAAAAGGTTGATCTGTTCTAAGCTTAATAATGAAGGTGTGCCACCTCCAAAGTAAATGGTATGAATGGTTGAATTGGATAAGAATGCTTGTTGTATATGTATTTCATTGGCAATGGCCTGCACCATTTGGGGCATGTTCTTTTTATTTACTGAAAAATGGAAGTTGCAGTAATTACATGCTTGTTTACAAAATGGAATATGTAAATAAATACCGGCCATATTATTCGAATAACATTAAGCTTGCAAATTTACAGGGCTATTTTTGTAAGGCTGTTTTAAAAATAATTTAGATACCAAAAAATGGGTGATGCCATAAGGCTTATCCCTATTTTTGCGCTTCATGCAACGGAAGGCCATTTTGTTATGCTGTATTTATGTACTATTAGTATGGGTGAATGCTCAGGCACAAACCGATACGGACAAACAATTGCCTGTTATTCAACAATTAAATTCACACAGGCCCGCTTTAGAAAGCACCATGGTGAAACCAGCCGCCAAAAAAACGAAACGCCCCATTATTGCGGACAGCGTAAAATTTTTGAAGGCTGATACAAGTAATAAAATAGCTATTGATACAATCAATGCGCTTCAAAATAATGCAGTTGTAAAGGATAGTGTTGGGCAACTTACTACTCTAACACCAGCTGTTAAACAAATTGATACCAGCACTTATGCTAAATGGATGCCTGCGCCATTCCTGCCGTTCAATCAACCGCCATTTTATCAAATAACCGTGTATAAACAAATTATTGATAAGGATGATTTGTTTTATGTGTTGTGTGGTGTTTTATTTTATTTAGCTTTATTACGACAACTGTTTTCAAAATATTTCAACAGCTTATTTGCTTATTTTTTTCAAACCAGTTATCGGCAAAAACAAATGCGAGAGCAAATGGCACAAGGACAATTGTCTGCCCTATTATTCAATATTTTGTTTATTGTTAATGGGGGATTGTATATAGCGTTGGTTGCACAATTTTATGGGATAAGCATTGCTTCATTTTGGTGGATTGTGCTTTATAGCAGTATTCTTTTAGCCATTATTTATGGGGGAAAATTTGTTTTATTACAATCTGCCGGATGGATTTTTGCCATAAAACAGGCAGCAAATCAGTATAGTTTTATTGTTTTGTTAATTAATAAAGTGGCTGCCATATTCCTTATACCCATTATTTGGTTGTTGGCATTTTCTAATCATTCTATCGCTGCTATTGCATTACAAGTAAGTTTTGGTTTATTAGCTTTTTTATGGTTGTATCGTTTTTTTATTAGCCTGTCAGCCTTTCGTCGAGAGCTGAAAATGAATGGCTTGCATTTTTTCCTGTACATTTGCGCCGTTGAAATAATACCTGTGTTGTGTTTGTACAGGTTAATGTTCCTGTATTTACAGAAATAGTGTTTAACTTTGTAGACATTTTAGAAGATTCGCATGGCAAAAAAAGCAACTAAAAATTCAAATGTTGTAGACTTTAAACCGGTAAAAAAAATTATCATTGCTCAGCCCAGACCGGAAAGTGAAAAATCACCCTATTTTGATATTGAAAGGAAATATCAAGTGCAGTTTGTGTTTGAACCTTTCATTCGGTTAGATCCTATTACAGCAAAAGAGTTTCGTAAACAAAAAATTGATATTGCAACTTTTACTGCTATTATTTTTACCAGTAGGCATGCAATTGATCATTTCTTTCGTATTTGCGAAGAGATGAAAGTATCTATTAGTCAGGATACTAAGTATTTCTGTATTACAGAGGCCGTGGCTTTGTATTTGCAAAAATTTATTTTGTATAGAAAACGCAAAGTTTTTTATGGCGCTGATGGCTCTAATAAAAGTTTGTTTTCTGTAATTAACAAACACAAAGAGAACGAAAACTTTTTATATGTGTGTAGCGAAAATCAGCAGGATAATGAAATTGTGAACTGGCTTAAAACCAATCAATGTGAGTTTCAATTAGGGTTTATGTATCGTAGCATTAGCAATGATATTAAACCATTGTTTGCTAATAATGACGTTGATATGGTTTGTTTGTTTACGCCAAGTGCTGTACGTTCTATTTTCGATAATTTTCCTAATTTTCATCAAAATGGTACGTTAATAGGTGCTTTTGGTAACAATACGGCGAAAGCTGTTGAAGAAGCAGGTTTAACCCTCAACTTAAAAGCCCCTGATGTGCATATACCCAGTATGACAGCTGCTATTGAGCATTTCCTTACCAATAACCAACCTGTTAAATAATTTCATTTTAATAGATAATTCAAGCCCTTGTAAAAGGGCTTTTTCTTTTTATGTAACTTGCCTTACATTTATTAGCATGCAACATACCAATCGCTTAATACACGAGAGCAGTCCTTACTTATTGCAACATGCCCACAACCCGGTAAACTGGTATCCTTGGGGCGAAGAAGCTTTACAAATGGCCAAAGAAAAAAACCTTCCTATACTTGTAAGTATTGGCTATTCTTCCTGCCATTGGTGCCATGTTATGGAAAAAGAAAGTTTTGAAAGTGCAGATATCGCTGCTATAATGAATGAGTATTTCGTGAATATAAAAGTGGATAGAGAAGAAAGGCCTGATTTGGATCACATATATATGGATGCTGTACAAACCCTAACAGGAAGTGGTGGATGGCCCCTCAATGTATTTTTAACACCGGATACACAACCTTTTTTTGGCGGTACCTATTTCCCACCGGAACGAGCACATAACCGAATGAGCTGGAAAGAGGTATTGTTGGCTGTACACAAAGCTTTTACCGAACAACGCGATGCGGTTGAACAGCAAGCACAACAATTAACCCAACATATTAAAGCAGCCAATGATTTTGGCCTTTCAACGGAATCAGTTAGTGCTGAAACAAAAGAAACCATCCAAGCAATTGAAACCAATATTTTGCAAACAGCTGATACAAAATGGGGTGGTTTTGGCAGGGCGCCCAAGTTTCCACAAACAATGGTCATTCGTACATTATTACGCATGTATTACCATAGCCAATCAGAAAAGGCTTTGCAACAGGCTTTATTGAGTATTGACAAAATGGTGCAAGGCGGAATTTACGATCAAATTGCGGGTGGCTTTGCCAGATATAGTACCGATACGGAATGGTTAGTGCCCCATTTTGAAAAAATGTTATACGATAATGCTTTATTGGTTGAATTGCTGGCAGAAGCTTATCAAATTACCCATAAATCAACCTATCGGCAGGCAATGGTCAATACCATTGAATGGATGGCAGAGAATTTAATGGATGCCAAAGGCGGTTTTTATAGTGCCTGGGATGCCGATAGTGAAGGGGTTGAGGGTAAATATTATGTTTGGAAAAAAGCGGAAATAGAAGCCTTATTAGGAGAAGATGCACCCATTTTCTGTCAATTTTATGGTGTAACACAGTCCGGAAACTGGGAATATGGTCATAATATTTTATGGATAAAAGAACCCTTTGAAGTATTTGCAGAAAAAAATAACTTATCGGTTGAGTTGTTAGCTCAAATCTTGGAAAATGGGAAGCAAAAGTTATTAGCTGCTCGTTCTAAAAGGGTGAAACCGGGATTGGACAATAAAATTTTACCCGGATGGAATGCTTTAATGATACAGGCTTTGGCAAAAGCATATGCCGCAACAGGTATGGAAGCCTTCAAAAAAAGAGCAATTGAAACCATGCAAGTTTTGGAAAATAAGTTTAAACAGGAACAACAATGGCTGCACCAATCCAATAACCACCGCCAGTCATTACCTGCTTTTTTGGATGATATGGCATTTATCATTCAGGCCTACATTGCATTACAAGAAATTACGGGGGATGCTATTTATTTAAACAAGGCAGCATTATTATGCGAACAAGTAATACAAGATTATTCCGATGAGGAAAATTTGTTTTTTTATTTTACTTCAAAACATCAACCGAGTGTACTTGTTCGTAAAAAAGAACTATATGATGGAGCCACCCCAAGTGGAAATGCTGTAATGGGGGCTAATTTGCTATATTTAGCTACAATATTAAATAAGCCTGAATGGGAGCAACGCAGCAGAAAGATGATAGCTTCGTTGATGAAGCCCATTGTCAATTATCCCACATCATTTGGCTATTGGACACTTGTTGTTTTGCAACAAAGTTTTCCCATAAAAGAAGTAGTTTTTACAGGCGAGGAGGCTCAAAACTTTATCACTCCCTTTCTAAAAAACTATATTCCGGACAAAATTTTTCAGGTTTCTCAAAATTTTAAGGAAGGTTTTCCATTGTTAGAAGGGAAAGATTTTAATTGTAAATCAACCTTTTACGTTTGCGAGAATTACAGTTGCCAGAAACCGGAAACAAATTTTGGAAATTTTTTTTCTCAATTTCAATTAAACCATTAATTTGCAGGCTCCCTGTTTATCCCTCCTGGAAAATAAATTAGTAAAAAGAACGTTAAGTAAATGCATCGTTGAACTTTACTCAAAAAAAATTTAAAGTAAAACTAATTTAACAAAGTAGCATGATAGCTATTGAATGCTATATATTTGTCAAATTCTATTGAGCAATTATGAAGAAGTACCATTATAGTATCTTGTTGGTGTCGCTGGTTACTGTGGGTTTTACTGCTTGTTTTAAAGGAAAAAGTAAAAACCCCTTAGACGATGGCCAGTTACACGGAGTGGCCCCCGGTGGAGGTAAAAGCATGGGTAAACCTCGCGGCATGGTGTATATTCCTCCCGGAACCTTTCATATGGGTCCGAGTGATGAAGACATTAATTATAACTATACCGCACGTAATCGTCAGGTATCTATAGCCGGTTTTTGGATGGATGCCACTGAAATTACCAATAACGATTACCGTCAGTTTGTTTATTGGGTGCGCGATTCTTTGGCTGCCAAGGAATTGGGGTATTACAAATCATCTGCCGGTGCTACGGGCGGTGATTCTGCCATTGCTATTGATTGGAATAAAGCTCGTACCATTAAATATGATGCTTCTAATTTAGAAAAGCTGGGTAATAAATTAATCTTGGCTCCGGATAACCGTTTATATGGCAAGCCCGATGTAGATCCTAACAAATTATTATATCAAGTAGAAACGTTCAATCTATTTGAAGCGGCTAAACGCGAAAATGCAGGCCAACCTCGCAGTAAGTTTATTGTACGTTACCAGGTTCCTATTTATCCCGATACATTAGTATGGATGCGTGATTTTTCTTATTCCTATAACGAACCAATGACCAAGCGCTATTTTGCACATCCTGCTTTTGGTAATTATCCAGTAGTAGGTGTAAACTGGAAACAGGCTGTTGCATTTTGTCACTGGCGTACCCATATTCAGAATGCTGCGTTAGAAAGAAAGAAAATGGCAATTGAAAGTGATTTTCGTTTACCAAGTGAGGCAGAATGGGAATATGCTGCAAGAGGTGGTAGAACCAATTCAATGTATCCTTGGGGTAACTATTATATCCGCAACAAGAAAGGATGTTTGTTGGCTAACTTTAAACCCGGTCGTGGAAATTATGCGGAAGATGGTGGTTTTTATACAGTTCGTGTAGATGCTTATTGGCCAAATGATTATGGATTATATAATATGTCAGGTAATGTATCTGAGTGGACTAATTCCTACTTTAATGAAAGTGCCTATAACTTTATGTCCGACATGAATCCAGATGTTCGCTATGAAGCCAAAGATTCTGATCCACCTTTGATGCGCAGAAAGGTGGTACGCGGTGGTAGTTGGAAAGATGTAGGTTATTTCCTGCAAACTAGTACCCGTACGTTTGAATACCAGGATAGTGCAAAATCTTACATTGGATTCAGATGTGTAATTGATTTAGCCCCTCGAATGAAAAAATAGAAAACTTAAACCTGCGAATTTCATTGATTAAAACTTTAATAAATTTTACGAATACTACCGGCGATAACCTCGCAAGGCAGTATTCTATTAACCTAAACCCAGTAAAAATTTAAACTCACGTATTTATGGCAGCAAAAATTCCTCCTAAAGTTAGTAAATGGTTTGATGTTGGTGTATCTGTAGCAGCAGCAGTTGTTATATTCGGTGCATTGCAGAAAATTTTGCATACTCCTATTGCAGATTTCATGTTAAAGGTAGGATTAACTACAGAAGCTATCATTTTCTTAGGCTATGGTATATTATATGTTATTTATCCATATATGGATGATCATGAAGTGCATATACCCGGTCAAAAAGTACCTGCAGGTAACCCTGCTTTACAGACAATGGAAAAAATGTTATTAGAAGCAGATATTACACCTGCCAACTTGAGTAAGTTGAGTGCGGGTTTTCAAAAGTTAGGTTCTACTGTTGAAAAGATGGGTGAAATTGGTGATGTTGTTAAATCAACCGGCGATTTTAGCGCTAAAGCAAAAGAAGCTGCCGGTGCTTTAGGAACAGTAGCCGGAGCAGTAAATCAAACAACAGCTTCTTTATCTTCATTTAATGCCGCTGCTGAAAATACCAAGCAATTCCATACTCAGGTACAGGTATTAACTAAAAACCTAACTTCTTTAAATACTATTTATGAATTAGAGTTGCAGGAAAGCAATAATCATTTAAAAGTGTTGAATCAGTTTTATGGTAAGTTGGCTCAAACTTCTGAAGCTATGAATAATTCAGCAGGCGATGCATTAAAAGCGAAAGAACAAATTGCTTTATTGGCCAATAATTTGGGCAAATTAAATCAAGTTTATGGCAATATGTTAACTGCTATGCAGGGCCGTTCATAAAAAAATGGATACAAACTTTCAACCCTAATTGTAAAAAAATAAACTGCACATAAACTATGGCATTACCTAAGGAGCCACGGCAGAAGATGATTAACCTGATGTATTTGGTGCTAACGGCATTGTTAGCGCTAAATGTATCGTCGGAAATTTTGAATGCCTTTAAAACGGTAAACAATAGCTTAGATACTTCCAATCAAATAATTGATCAAAAAAATCAAACGCTTTTTAAATCATTTCAGGAAAAACTGAATCAAGCAGATACAAAAGATAAAGCAGCGATTTGGTGGCCAAAAGCTCAAAAGGCGCAGCAGTTGGCCGATAATATGTACAATTACATAGAATCATTAAAGGAAGAATTAAAGAAAGCATCTGGTTACAACCCACCTAAAGATACCACTTTTAAGGAAGATGATTTAGAAGCTACTTCCAGATTAATGGTAGAAGAGAAAAAAGGCAATGAGTTGCAACAAAAATTAACTCAATTTAAAAATGATTTATTAGCCATTGATACAAGTTTTGCAGAACAATATGCTTCAACGCTTCCATTGGATGTATCAATACCAAAAACAGCTACCTCTGATGCTGCAAAAAAAGATTGGGCTTATGCTTATTTTAATATGACTCCTACAATTGCAGGCATTACCATATTAAGTAAGTTTCAAAATGATGTAAAAAACTCAGAAGCACGAGCTGTTGAATATTTCCACAGTAAAATTGGTGAGGTGAAAATGGTATTTGACACCTATGTACCTTTAATTGGACAAAGTGCTCAATATTTAATGCCAGGCCAAGAATTAGATGTTACTGCAGGTATTGGTGCGTTTAATAAAGAATCGCGCCCTACCATTACTGTTGATGGTTCTTCTGTGCCCTTACAAACAGATGGAACCGGATTATATAAAACCACAGTTGGCGGGCCTGGTTCTTATGTAAAAAAATTACACATTAGTTACTTTAATCAGGCTACAGGTAAAGAAGAGTCTAAAGACATTGATATTAAATATACAGTTGGTTCACCAACAGGTGCAAATGTTAGTGCTGATGCTACCCGTGTGTTATACATAGGTGTTGCTAATCCATTAACTGTTATAGGTGGAAGTGGAGTTGGTGATGAAAAGGTTAGCGTTTCTATAAGTCAGGGTTCATTGACTAAAACCGGTCCCGGCCATTATGAAGCACAGGTTACTACGCCTGGTGAAGCCACTATTTCTGTGAATGATGGTAAAAATGTAACTCCATTTAAATTTAGGGTAAAATCAATTCCTGATCCAGTTGCTAAAGTGGGTAACAGTAAAGGGGGTAGAATGCCTTTGAATGAGTTTAAAGCTATGGCGGGTGTTAGAGCAGATTTAGAAAACTTTATTTTTGAGAATTTAAAATACAATGTACTTAGTTATACCTTTATAGCAACAGGTAAGGCATTCTCAGAAAGACCAGGTATTTCAGTAAACAATGGAGCTGTATTTAATGGTGAAACACGTGCTTTAATTGATAAATTAGGTCCTAACTCAACCGTGTTAATTGATATGATTAAAGTAGAAGGTCCAAACGGTGTAACTACTTTGCCACCCATCTCCTTCTATTTATACTAAAAATTTTAATTATGAAGAAAAACAGCATTCTATTAGTTGTGTGTATGGTTGCCGCAGGCTTACTGCTGCTTGAAAGCAATGCTGCTTTAGCGCAGGCGAAAAAGCGTACTGCTCAAAAAAATACCAATACTACACCCGCCAAAAACTCAAATAATGCAGATAACCCTTATTTGCAGAATAGTGGTAGTAGTAGTGGGTCTGGTAATAATAACTCAAATAATCCCTACTTGTCTTCAGGTAATCAAACTAATACTAATTCAACTGGAGCTAATACTCAGGCTACGGCCAACAATCAACCTAAAACTGGTTGTAGAGAGTATAAGCAACAAAAAGGTGCTGGTGGAGGTTTATTTGATACCGTAAAAGTTTCATTACGTCCTGATGATCCTACACGTAATTATGAAATGGTACGCGATAAAACTCCTTTAGCCTACGATTTTATTAGAGAAGATGATGCTGTTTTTAAGGAAAGAGTGTGGAGTGAAATTGACATACGCGAAAAGATGAATCAGGTATTTGGTTATACTTCTAATGAAGATAATGGTAATCAACGCCTTATTTCCATTATTGTGCAGGCAGTAATGAACGGTGATGTAACTGCATTTAATGCCGATGATGATCGCTTTACAACGCCTTTGACAAAAGATGATTTTGTTAAAACCTTAGGTGGTGGGTTAGATACAGTAATGACTCGTGATATTGATGGAAATGCTACCGGTATTTGTAACATTACTCCTCGTGAAATCTCACCCGATTCTATCTATAAGTTCCGTATCAAAGAAGACTACATTTTTGATAAAGAAGCTTCTAGATTAGTGCGTAGAATTATTGGTATTGCCCCTATGATGAAACGTTATTTATCTGACGGTTCTGCTGTTGGAGATGATTTATACCCTTTGTTTTGGGTTTATTACCCCGATATTAGACCCACTTTTGCTAAGGTACAAGTGTATAATCCCAAGAACAATGGTGCCAGAATGAGTTGGGATGACTTATTTGAAGGCCATATGTATAGTAGCTATATTGTAAAAACTACAATGGATAACTACAAAAATCAGTATTTCAAAGATTACATTAAAGACCCCTTATTCCGCTTATTGGCTGGTGAAAAAGTGAAGGAAAAAATCTTTAACTATGAGCAGGATTTATGGGCTTATTAACAATTAGTGCCTGCTTCCCAGAAAGTCAGGCATTAAATTTGTATGAATTATTTGAAAATATTTTTTTAAAAAATTATTGTTATTTAAAAACTAATTAGTAATTTTATCTCGGTTTTTCATAGGATATTGGATTTTAAAGACGGGGCTGGATTTTTATCCTGGCCCTTTTTTTATGCTCATAATCAATCCATTTTCCTTTCTTAAGTATGTTTATGGGTTTTCATTGGAAGGTAATGATTGGAAATAATCGAGTATTGTTGCTGCTTTTTTTTCGCCCACTATGGGAACTAATGCATCCTTCGAAGCAGTTTTTAAATTCTTTACCGATTTGAAATGTTTTAATAATTTGTCAGCAGTAGCTTTCCCAATTCCGCTAATGTTTTCCAGCTCGTTTTTAAAAGTGCCTAACGAACGCTTGTTTCTATGAAAGGTGATGCCAAACCGGTGTACTTCATCTCTTATTCTTCTAATTAATAACAAACTTTCTGTATTCCAAGGTAGTTTTAATGACTCACTGTCTCCAGGAAAAAAAATTTCCTCTTCATTTTTTGCCAATCCTACAACAGTCAATTCGCCTAATAAATGTAGCGCATTAAGGGCCTCAATAGCAGCGTTTAATTGTCCTTTACCGCCATCAATAATTACTAATTGAGGAAGTGGTTGCTTTTCTTCCTGTAAACGTTTGTAACGTCTATAAACCACTTCATACATGGTAGCAAAATCGTTAATTCCTTTTACTGTCTTTACATTAAAATGGCGGTAATCTTTTTTGCTGGGTAATCCATTTTTAAAGCATACCATAGCCGAAACAGGGTAACTTCCCTGAAAATTAGAATTATCAAAACATTCTATGTGTAAAGGCGTTTGAGGCAAGTGCAACAACTGCTTCATTTCTTCCAATACCAACAGCATTTCTTCATTGGTTTTACTTGTTAAATGCAGTGTTTTCTTTCTTCTTAGCTCTTCTTTAAAGTACTGAACATTTTTAGTGGCCAAATCCAGTAACTTCCTTTTGTCACCTGCTTTTGGTATGACAATGGTGATATTCGTTTCAGAATAATCTATTTCAAATGGAACAATTATTTCTGTAGAGGTGCTGTTAAATGTTTTTCTAATGTCAACAATCAGTAAGGGTAAAATTTCTGATAGGGTTTCATCTAATTGCATTTCTACTTTTCGGGTATGTGTTTGTACAATGGTACCGTGGTTTACCATTAAATAGCTAACAAAAGCAGTATCGCCTTCTTGCTCTATCGCAAATACATCTACGTTATTTACTTGTTTACTTACAATAACCGACTTGGCTTGATAATTTTCTAAATAGGCCAATTTGTTTTTTATGGCAGCAGCCTTTTCAAATTGTAAACCATTGGCATATTCCTGCATTTCATTTTTAAGTCTTTGGATTACAGGACTTAAATTCCCTTTTAAAATTTCTTTAATTTGTTGAATTCCCTGATTATAATCTTGCTCTGATTGTAACCCTTCGCAAGGGCCTTTGCAATTGCCTAAATGATACTCAAGGCAAACTTTGAATTTATGCTTTTGAATATTTTGGTTATTTAAAGCAAGCTTACAGGTGCGTAATGGAATATATTGCTTGATAAAATGCAATAATTCACGCACACTGCCAACCGAGCTGAAAGGGCCTAAATATTCTGACCCATCGTTTATTTTCTGACGGGTTAAAAATATTCTTGGGAAAGGTTCATGTTTAATGACTATATAAGGGTAAGTTTTATCATCTTTTAGATTAATATTATATTTTGGTTGGTATTGCTTAATTAGTGCGTTTTCTAACAAAAGTGCATCTTGTTCCGAATCAACTATTGTAAATTCAATATGCTCAATGCGTTTTACTAATTCAAAGGTTTTGTATCCGCTAAAGTTTTTATTGAAGTAGGAACTTACGCGTTTTCTTAAATCTTTTGCTTTCCCAACGTATAGTAATTGCTGTTCGGCATCATAATATTTATATATACCGGGTTTATGTGGAATAGTAGGTGCAATTTGTTGAAATGTTGCCGCGTTCATATTAATGTTGCCAGTTTACCAGCAATTTGCTTTTGTTGATTACAGAATCTTTTAAAAGATATTTTTTATCAATTGTAAAATAATTAGCCGGCTTCCAGTGAAGTGCTTCATCAATAACAGTATCGGAATTGTGTAGTATCTTGTGAATAAAAATATCTTTTAATGAATTATTGTTGTCATCATTCAATAATACAATGATTGATTTAATTGGAAGTGTGTCATTATTAGATTTTGGGGTATAAGTAAAGCTGTAACTATTGGTTGATAAGTCGTGAAATACAGATTCGTTTAAATAGGGTTTTAAAGTATCACTGTTTAAATTTATGGACAAGAAAGGCTGTGCTAAATCTTCGAACTGTTGAGGATTTACAACAGAAGAATCCTTTTTTGTATGTGCACTACTAGTCTTAATTTGATACATAAAATAAGGTGTGTTTTTTACATCCTTCAATTCTTCTAACAATATTTCATGTAGGGGGTAAAAAGCAGTTGTATCATTATTGGAAGTTGATTTATTATTGTTCTGCTTTTGATGACAACCATTTATCAGCTCAATAAAAACCAATACAGTACAAAGCAGTAATATTTTTTTCATGCTGCAAAATTATTCGAAACCCTACTACAATGTGCAAAGTTGAGATAATACGCGTATTATTTTAACGAATAGGTTGTGTAAAGCCCACTTTTATGCCATAATCCCATCTAAATTCTTTAATGGGATATAAGTCGTTATACGTAGGGAAGTGTTGATAGCGAATTTGCGGACCAATGAACCAAGTACGGTTGGCTGTTTTGTAGGTAATATTTAAATCTACACCGGTATTGGCATTCCATTTTCTAAAAAACGATGCACCATTGGTATAATATTTATAATCAGTTGAAAGAAGGTAAACATTTTTGTTTAAAGTAAGTGTAGGTTGGAAGGTAATACCTGCATCAACGCCAATTTTGCTATTGGGTAAGAAACTCCATTGTAATCCAATAGGCATTGATATTTGGTACAACTTGTTATCTAATTTGGCATTTTGATAACCACTTGTATTGCTATAGGCCGATAGCATATTTACTGAATCTAACTGATGATTACGAACATAAGCTATGGTAGCAATATTGAAGGGTGCCCAATACGCATCAATGTAATATTGACGAATATTGAATTGCAGCCCGGTTTTAATTTGTAAATTTTTATTGAGTCGGTATAAAATAGCACCACCTGCCTCCATTCCTAATGCGGGCTTGTGGTGTACCACGGCATTCACATTACTATTGACTAAGTTATTGGTATTAATAGGGCTATTCAACGCAAAAGTGCTAAGTTGAGCATAGTTTAAACGTTCTTGATTATCTTCTAGGTTACGGTAGCTGATTGACGGTGTAATATATAGCTGATAGGAAAATTTAGAAAGCTTCCATTCATTGTTAATATGTTTACTATTGTTATATGCAGCAGTTGTTATACTTTTTTTATACCCCACTTCTCTGTTTTTCTGATTGAGCAAATTAAAGTTCGGATACAATACAAAACCTGTTCCTGCCATTGTTTGGGTATTGCCGGAAGGATAACTATTGTTTTTAAAACTTTCTGTAGGTATTAATTCCGGTAAATCATTGCTTGCATTGATATGTTTACTTATAATGGAAACATTTTGTAAAGTATGATTGAATGAATTTGCTGAGACAATCATGTTTTTATCTTCTTCTTTTTTCAATTGATGCAAAGCAGTGGCATGATTTTCGCTATATGAAGTAGCGTATAGGTTTTGGTTAATTTTATTAATGGTTTTATTTGTTAAGGTAGAAGGATTGATACTTTGTTCCAATAAAGTACTTTTTTCATCAGTAACCACTTCGCTTTTAACCGAATTAAGATTGGCAATTGAAATAGGGGTATATGTTTTGGTGAAAATATTTTTAGGCGGGTAATTATATATGGTAGTAATGCTGAGTGAAAGAATAATAAAGATGGCAATAAAAGTAAGTGCTTTCCATGAACCTTTTCCATGAAGTTCAGTACGTATTTTATCCCATACTTGCTCAGAGGGATACATACGATGGTTCTTCACCTCGTCTTGCAAGAATTGTTCAAATTCATCATATTTACGAAAATTGCTTTCCATTATACCCGCACTTATTTACTAAAAACTGCCAGCCAGTTGTATTCCGGTTTCGGGCTGTCCACAATTTTTCGTTTTATTAATATATTTTCCAGCATAGTTTTGGCTCTGGTGTATTGGCTTCGGCTCGTACTTTCTTCAATGTCCAGCATGTCAGCAATTTCTTTATGGCTATACCCTTCAATCGCATACAAGTTTAAAACGGTTCTATAGCCAATAGGCAATTGCCTAATACATTCTATAATTTGTTTCCCTTGCAAAACAGAAGGAATGGTTTCCTCACGTGCTGAAAGATGGGTAGCATAATCCAATTCAACACTTTCATTAAATTTCTTATTCTTCTTTAAAAAATTTATGCAAGTGTGTACCATTATTCTTCTAATCCAGCCCTCAAAAGCACCTCTGTTTTGAAATGAATGAATTTGGGTAAATATTTTAATAAAACCCTCTTGCAACATATCCTCCGCATCCTGTTTATTATGCGCAAAACGGTAACAAACAGATAACATTTTAGGGCTATATCTGTTGTACAACTCACGCTGTGCAATAGGATCGTTTTGCATACATCCTTGTATTATTGCCTGTTCTGTCATTGCGGGGATAAATAGTTATCCTTAAATATAGGACATTTTGAAATGGTAAATGCTGCTTGTTGTATTTTTTTTGTAGGGTTGATTATTTCAACTAAACCGTTTATCCCATTTTTTTTAAAAAAAGCTTGATTATGAGCAATTTTTGTTATTTACATTCTACATTTGCAACATTGTAACAAAAATTACTTGCGGAAAAAAAAATACATATCAGTTTTTACAGCATTTTTTTTAGCCCTGCTGCTATTGTTGGCTAATACACCCAAGCAGTGGTTACATAATTGGCTGGCTAAGCATACTGATATGCCCGCAGCGGTAGCTGTACCCAAAAATGGCCCCATTGTACATACAGTAGGGTATAGCTGTGATGTAAATAATGTGGTAGTAGTAATGCCTTACCTTCCTGCGGTAACATTAGTTTCTATTCCTGCTGTATTTTGCCAAGCTCCTCATCAAAACATATTTAACGAGTCAATTGTCAATAGCATTGTAAAGGTTGCTACTTCTCGTGGCCCTCCATTTAAAACATTCTAATAATAATCATGCTTGAATGATGCTTGAAGAAAATGAATGTTTTATTGTTTTAATGAATTAAATATGATGCTTAAAATGAAAATATTGGCTTTGCCGATTTATGTATTTGCTATTTTATTGATACCTCAAATTTTGTTGGCCAATCATGTTGATAATCCCAACCCCTCTGTATTAACCGGAAAAGTAATTGATGCCAATACCCATAAACCTTTAGCCGGTGCTACCGTAACCATACCCGATTTAAAGTTGGGTGTCATTACAAATGATAATGGTGATTATGAAATAAAAGGGTTGCCCATTGGTAATTTTTTAGTAGAAGTAAAATTTGTTGGTTATGCTACCGTAACAAAAAATGTGGCACTAAAAGGTAATGTAACTGCTAATTTTTCTTTGAATGAAAGTGCCGCTGAAATTGGTGAAGTAGTTGTAACAGGTACTTCCAAAGCCACACAAATAAAACGTAGTCCTGTACCGGTTGTTACAGTGAATCATAGTTATTTATTGTCGAATACAGCTACCAATGCTATTGATGCTATTGCAAAAATTCCGGGGGTGCAAACTGTAACAACAGGCCCTAATGTCTCAAAACCCATTATTCGTGGATTGGGCTATAATAGAATACTTACTTTGTACGATGGTGTTAGGCAAGAAGGCCAGCAATGGGGCGATGAACATGGTATTGAAATTGATCAATTTAGTGTTGATAGGGTAGAAGTAATTAAAGGTCCTGCCAGTTTATCTTATGGCTCTGATGCTTTAGCCGGTGTGGTAAACCTTATACCAACCCAACCTGCTCCTGAAGGTAAAATGATTGGTGATGTTTTATTGAACTATCAAACCAACAATAAGTTTATTGGTGGATCGGCTATGCTAGGTGCTACCAAAAATGGATTTGAATGGATGGCTCGAGTATCTCACAAGCAAGCAGTCGATTACCAAAATAAAGTAGATGGTCGTGTGTTTGGTACTGCTTTTCACGAAACAGATGCTAATGCATCTTTGGGCTTGCATCGCAAATGGGGATACTCGCATCTTAATTTAGTTTTATTTGATGATTTGCAGGAAATACCCGACGGAAGCCGCGATAGTGCTACCTGGAAGTTTACCCGGCAAATAACTGAAATTGATACGGTAAGACAAATTGTTTCTGAGCATGATTTAAATAGTTATGCTATTGAGAAGTTGCATCAACATGTGCAACATGCCCGTGTGTATTGGAGCAATAATTTTATTTTAGGTGAAAGCCGTTTAGATGTGAATCTTGGATTTCAAAATAGCCGAAGAAGAGAATATAGCCATCCGGAATTATTTACTATTCCCGGGCTTGACTTGCAATTACAAACTTATACCTATGATGTGAAGTATCATTTCCCTTCATTGAATAATTGGGATGTAACTGCAGGAGTAAATGGTATGTATCAAAATAATACTGTTACTAACGGTACCGAGTTTGTGATACCTAATTATCATCAATTTGATGTTGGTGGATTTATTTTAGGTAAGAAGACATTCGGAAAATTAGATATTGCCGGAGGAGCAAGATTAGATGGGCGTTCATTTAATAATCAATCATTATATACCGATGCTAACCCGGTTACAGGTTTTGATATGCCTGTTTATGGTGCCGATACTGTTAGTGCTCAAAAAGTATTTTCAGCTTACAAACATAATTTTTCGGGCTTTTCAGGTAGCATAGGTGCCACATATAATTTTACAGAGAAACTTTCGGTAAAAGCCAATTTATCACGAGGATACAGAGCACCTAATATTGCTGAGTTATCGGCCAATGGTGTACACCCCGGTACCAATATTTACCAAATAGGCAGTGATCAATTAAAGCCTGAATTTAGTTTACAACAAGATGTTGGTTTGGTTTATAGTTCAAAATATGCCGTTATACAAGTAAGCTTATTCAATAATGTTATCAATAACTATATCTATAACCAAAAGTTGTCAAGCGTTAATGGTGGAGATTCGGTTATTGTGCAGGGTAATCAAACATTTAAATTTGTAGCATCAAAAGCCAATTTGTGGGGAGGAGAATTGAGTGTTGATCTACATCCCATTAAACAACTTCATTTTGAAAATAGTTTGTCTGTAGTAAATGCCATTAATAAAGGGGTGGATGGTAAAGCAGTTGCTGATTCCGAAAGATATTTGCCTTTAATACCACCTGCTCATGGCATATCGGAGTTGCGATATAATTTTACTTTACCCAAAATGAATATTAAAAATGCATTTGTAAAAGTGCAATTGGAATATTTTGCAAGTCAAAATAGAATTTTCAGTGCTTATGGTACTGAAACCCCAACACCGGGATATGCTTTATTAAATGGTGGTATTGGTGGAAGTGTTATGAATAAAAAAGGTGAAGTGTTATTTAATTTATATTTATTAGGTAATAACTTGTTGAATTTGTCCTACTGGGATCATCTGAGCCGATTAAAATATTTTTATGGTGATTACAAGAACCCGGGCCCTAATGATAATCCACGTGAACATGGTATTTATAATATGGGTAGAAATATATCCATAAAAATAGATTTTCCTTTGAGTTATAATTTAAAGAAAAGCAGTTAAGAGGTTTGGTTTTGGTAGAAAAAAAGGCCCTATTCCATTACGGAGGGGCCTTTGTATTTGTGTAAAGTTTTTTCTTTGCTATAATTGGTGAATGGTAGAAAGTTTTCTTTCACCAATTTGCTGTCGCCACATGGCATAGTATAAGCCTTTTAACGCTACTAAACTTTCATGGGTGCCGGTTTCTACAATCTGTCCTTTTTCCAATACATAAATTCTATCGGCATGCATAATGGTACTTAAACGGTGTGCAATTAAAACAGTTATTTGTGCTTTCTCATTGGATACTTGTTTAATAGTGTTTGTAATTTCTTCCTCTGTTATAGAGTCTAATGCACTGGTAGCTTCATCAAATAATAATAAATGGGGTTTCCTTATTAATGCTCGTGCAATAGAAATGCGTTGTTTTTCACCACCGCTTAATTTTAGTCCACTTTCACCAATCAATGTATCAATACCATTATCTGCTTTTGCCAATAATTGGTTGCAACTGGCTTTTTGTAATGCTTCAATAATTTCATCATCGGTAGCATTGGGTTTTACAAATAACAAGTTTTCTTTAATGGTGCCCGCAAATAGCTGGGTATCTTGTGTAACAATACCAATTTGATTGCGTAAGTCATCAAAATTTAGTTCGTTTCCATTAATGCCATTGTAATAAATGTTGCCTTCCTTCGGTCTATATAAACCGGTTAAAAGTTTTACCAACGTACTTTTTCCTGCTCCACTGGGTCCTACAAATGCAATGGTTTCACCTTGACGTACTTTAAATGAAATACCGTCAATGGCCTTATAATTGGCTGTTTGGTGTTGAAAACTTACCTGTTCAAAAGTTAGTGATTCAATATCTCCTATTTGTTGAGGGCTGGCAGGAATATGATCGGGGGCTTTGCTCATTAAATGATGAAAGTTATTAATGGATGCTTCAGCTTCCCGATAGCTTAAAAGAATATTACCAATTTCTTGTAATGGGCCAAAAATAAAAAAGCTGTAAAACTGTAAAGTTATTTGCTGGCCGGTAGTCAGTATATCTTTAAAAATCAACCACATTAATACCAACATAATAATTTGCCGAAGCAGGTTTACAAACGTGCCTTGTATAAAACCAATGGTACGAATGCTTTTTACTTTTTTTAATTCAAGCCCCAAAATTTTATAGGTATTGTTGTTCAGGCGCTTTATTTCTTGATCGGTTAGCCCCAAACTTTTTACCAATTCAATATTTCTTAAACTTTCTGTAGTAGCACCAGCCAAGGTGGTTGTTTCGCGAACAATGCGTTTTTGAATGGTTTTTATTTTATTACTTAGTTTGTTGGTTAGCCATGATAAAACGGCAATGCCAATTACATATGTGGGCATAATGCTCCAATGAATATGAAAGGCATAAACTGAAACGAAAATAACACCAACCAATATGCCAAATAATACATTAATAAAATACCCTATAAATTTTTCACAATCAGCTCTTGCTTTTGTTAAAATGGAAAGGGTTTCACCACTGCGCTGGTCTTCAAAATCTTGATAAGGCAGGCGCATGCTATGCTTTAAGCCATCGGTAAATAATGCTGCACCAAATTTTTGTATAATTACGTTCACGGCATAATCCTGAAATGATTTGGCAATTCTGCTTACCATAGCTGTACCCACCATTAAACCTAAAAACCCTAATACGCCATAAATATATTGCCATTCGGTACGTGGTAATTTTTTGGCATGGTCAAAAAAATGGGGATGGTTCGAGTATCGGTCAATTAATTTACCAAACAGTAAAGGGTCGAACATGGAAAATACCTGGTTGATGGCAGCCAGCAGTAAGGCCAATGCAATTAGCCATTTGTAAGGTTTAAGATATTGTAATAGTAATTTCATGAATGTGATGTTGTGGCAATAAAAACAGTTAGCGTGTTAATGAATGTAAATAACTATTCAAATAACAATAACCGTGCAATTTAGTTGCCATGCCGAAAAGTCAGCAAATGCTTACTGCGATTTCCATATTTTACCATCTTTCATTACCCATTGTACTTGTTCAAGTAATTGAATATTGCTGAGTGGACTTCCTTTTACGGCAATAATATCAGCATAGGCACCGGGGGCAATTACGCCAATCTTACCATCTTGTTGTAAAAGTTCAGCAGCAGTGGTAGTAGCAGTTTGTATAGCTTGTAATGGGGTTAGCCCATATTTTACCATAAATTCAAAGTCTTTGGCTTCAGGTAAGTTCCAATCGTAGCCACCAATATCAGTTCCATAGGCAATTTTTACACCTGCTTTAAGCGCTGTTTGAAATATTTTAGGCGCAGCAGCCCTGAATTGTTGATTAATCATACTTCCTTCCTTGGCTCTTCCATCTGCCACATAATCATTCACAAATATGGTGGGACACCAGTACACACCTTTTTCGGCCATTGTTTTGGCACATTCTTCATCCATGCCACTTCCATGTTCTATGCTTCTGCAACCGGCAGCAATTGCAGCTAAAATGCCATCTCTGGTCATAGCATGTGCAGCAAAATTTTTTCTGCTCTTTAAAGTTTCATCACCAATGGCTTCTATTTCTTCTTTGGTAAAATTGGGTAAACTTCTAAAGCTGCCATCAGGTAATTGGTAGTAACCTCTGTCAGCATAAATTTTAATCCAATCTGCACCATGTGCCAATTGTTCACGTACTGCTTTTCGGGCATCATCTGCACCATTCACTTCTTGTATGCCTTTAGGTAAGTCTAATTCCCAGTTATATTCTTTAGGGCTAATGGGATAGTGGCCTATCGTATTAATAGCACGTGTAGCTACAAACATTCTGGGGCCGGGAATTACCCCATTGTTAATGGCTTTTTTCACATCTACATCCGCATACATTGCTCCCTCCGTTTCTAAATCGCGAATAGTAGTAAATCCATTATTCAAAGCAATGGCAGCACTGCGGGCTGCACGTAGCGTGCGGTAGGGTATAGATTCTTTTAATAATTGCGCAGCATAATCATCGCTGGTAATATCGCCTTGTAATAATACATGGGTATGGCAATCAATTAGTCCGGGTAAAACAAAATAGTTGGAAAGATTAATAACGCTGTCTACTTTATCCTTAAAGTCTGCTTTAGGTACAATTTTTTGAATAATATTATCTCGAACTACAATTATCTGATTATCACTAACGGTACCGGTTTTAACATCTAATAACTTTCCGCATTGTATGGCAGTAGTTCTTTGACTAAATGCAAGGCCTGTAAAAAGCAATGCCACTAGCAACAGCAAGTTTTTCTTAAGCATAAATTTGGTTTTATTGCCTAAGTTAGTAAATTCTATATATTAAAAAGTGTATGCCTTTATCTTCCTTGTAAATTACTTTTATAAGTCATGTTTTTTAAAACATAAAAGCTACGTGTACCATTATTCTGTTATTTGCTTTTACAAAACCATTGGCCAAATTTTGTGTTAAGGGTGTTTGCCAGTTAGCGCCCAATGCAATTTTTTTTATGTTGGCTTCAACACCTACTGTCCCCAATAGTAATTTACCACCCGATACATCCACCGAAAAATTTTGATCGGTATCTAAGCTGCTGTTTTCGTATTGAATGCCGGTATTGGGTGCCAATGTTAATGAATTGGCTATTCTAAATTTATAATATAGTTGCGCTGTTGTAGAAAACTTATTGCCATACCTATATCCATATGTATTGGTAGTATTTATTTTATAGTTGGTGCTGATGTTTATGCCGGCATCTTGTAAACGGGCATCATACATCATATTCATCGTAAAATCAGTACTGCCGGTTCCTAATTGAAATAGGTTAGTACTTTGAGTACTGCTATTTTTATCTGCTGGATTGTATTGACCTGTAGGTAATTTAATACCTGTACCAACCCACAAGCTTTGTACGAATAAATGATGGTGTAAGGTTTTTCGTTGCTGTATTAATGCATAATATAACTGTACACTCATATCGCCCAATCCATTTTTTTGAATGTGCGTAGTAGTATTTTCTCTGGTATTAAAACTATAGGGTAGGTTAAACATTAAACGTAAATTTTGATGTAAGTTCCATCCTCCCCATAATTCTCCTGTTGCATAGCTTTCTGTGTTGGTTAAGTAACTGGTAGCTCCACCTACGCCAAGGTGGGTACGTAAGCTATTGTATCTAAAGCGAAAGCCTATAATATGTTTTTGAAATTCCGGTAGAATACCTAGGTAGTTATTGCCTACGCCACAACCACATATATCACAGCCATAGCTGAAAGAAAAGCTGAGTATCATCAATAAACAGCTAAGGGTAATTTTTTTCATTCTTAAAAAGTTTATTGTTCACTTAGCATTTTGTTTTCAACAAAATTTTTGTCGTTAAGTGTTTGTAAAAAAGCCAGTAATTGTTGCCTTTCCGTGTTAGATAAAGAGAAGCCCAAATGGCCATTTTGTTTAAGCAGTGGATCTAAGTTTGCTGCATCGGTAACCTGGCTGCTATAAAAGTCAAGTACTCCATCTAACGTTAAAAATCGCCCATCGTGCATATATGGTGCAGTATAATAAAGATTGCGAAGCGATGGAACTTTGAATTTATAACGATCATTATCCTGTAAGGTAATGTCATATCGCCCAACATCATTTATATTATTGGGTGATAAGCCATTGTTACGAAAAGAATAATCGGTAAACAAAGGTTCTTTATGGCAGCCGGAACAATTATTTTTAAAAATAGCATAGCCTGCATTTTCCGTTTCTGTAAATATTGCCTGATGCCGCATTACGCTATCATATTTTGATTGGTTACTTACACACATTAGCATGAATTGGGATAATGCTTTCAGTAAACGCGTTGTGGTAATTTCAGGTGTACCAAAAGCTTTTTGAAATAATTGCGGATATACAGGGGAATTACGTAATGTTTTTAAAACATTATCCATGGTATTACCCATTTCAACATGGTTGGTAATAGGGGCAATGGGTTGTAAATCCAAATCAGCAATACCGCCGTCCCACATCAATGACGGACTCCAGGCTAAATTCATAATTGGTGGTGTATTGCGTGTTCCCAAACTGTCGAAAATGCCATGGCTAACGCTATGCCCATGTTGTGTGAAAGCAGAAGTTTGTATATGACAAAAGCCGCAGCTTATGGTATTGTTGGCTGAAATCGACGCATCATAAAATAATTTTCTTCCTAACACAAATCCATCCTCCGTTATGGGATTATTATTGAAATTATAAACCGGTGTTGGAAAATAATCCGGTGATGAAAACCCTGTAAATGCCTGTGTTATTTCTTTCTTGCAGGCAATAATACCTGCAAGAAAGAATACTAACCCAATAATTTTAAATTTCATACAGTTTAGTTTTCGGTATGATTGTGAGAAAACATATTTACATAGTTATTTGCAATGTTGGCACTGAACGGACTCACCATTACTACTGCATTTTTTGCAATACTGATGTTGGTGGTTCCATTAAACACTTTTAAAACATCAACCAATAAATGAATATTAGCGGACTTATTATTTTTTATTTTAGCCGTGCCACGTGCAGTTAAATCGAGTGTAATGGTTTTTAAGTTATTAATGGTGGGTGTGGTGTATCCGCCGAATAAACCTATATGGTATTGAAAAATATTTCCGTTTTGTGTAGAAGCAGGCGAAGTGCCTTCCATTTTAAAGAATATATAGCCGCTATTCCAACTCCAATACATGCCTGCTGCTGTTCCCGCCGGGTCTAATACTCCCGTTCTTTTACTAATATCCATAGTGTTTCTTAAACTATCAACACCAACCACAAAACTTAATTTGGTGTATTCGCCTTCCGGTACTTTTAATTTGGGAATGGTAGAGTTGGGAATACTTTCATCAATTAAAAAATAACAACTGTCCTGCGGTATGGTAACAGTTGTTCCATCTGCTTTCGTTAATACAAAATTGCTGACAAAGTATTTCAACAACGTTACTTTAAAACTTTCATTGCTGGCATTAGTGTAAGTGCCGGTATTGAGTTGTAAATCTTGATTGCCTACTACATTATCAAATTCTATGGATAGTTGTCCTGTTGCTGATGTATTGTATTCCGGTGCAACTTCTTTTTTACAGGATGTAATGATGATTGTTAAAGCTGAAAATAGAAATAATATTTTTTTCATAATATAATACGATAAGTTGTTCGATTAAAATAAATGGCTTTTGCTATTCTTTTATATAGCATGACCTATACTTTGGAATACTTGGCTTTTAAGCAAAGCATTGCCATTACAAAGCATTCATCTTTGTTTGAACCTTTTTGATAAGTAAAAAGATGCCTAACTCAATTTTTCAATTGAATACAAAAAGTAGTATGTGTGTAGGTTTATCCGGGCGGATGAAAAATTGCAAGGGCTATTTTAACAGGATGCCCGATTTGTGTTATGGAACAAAAATTTTGTTTTGTTGCATTGGTATTTGGAATAGAGAGCGTTAAATGATGTTGATTGAAAATTGAAACTTCTTCTTTGTTATTGAGTTTTTGTTCAGGATTTTTTTGTTCGTTTTTTTCTGCTTTAGATAATTGCTTCATCATTTGGCATTTACCATTACAATGCAGCATGGGCTTGTCTTTGTTTTCGCAGTGTATAGCAAAACTGTTGGTGTTTACATAATAGTCGGCAACAATGAGCAAACGATTAAATGTTTGCAGCAGGAAGGGTATTAAAAGTAATATAGCACCAATTTGCTTCAACGAAATACTTAATTTTCGGCAAAGTTATTTTAAAATCATTTAAAAAATATGATTCAAAGCAGTATTTCAAAAATTTAATATCACGTTATCCTGCCCAACCTTCGCGGTCTAAACTGCGGTATTGTATAGCTTCTGCAATATGCGGTGCTTCTATATTTACACTGTTTTCCAAATCGGCAATGGTGCGAGCAACTTTAATAATTCTATCATACGCTCTTGCCGATAAATTTAATTTTTCCATTGCTTTTTTTATTAGTGCTTCACTTGCACTATTCAACATGCAAAATGTTCTTAATGCTTTGGTATTCATTTGTGCATTGGCATAAATGCCCGGCAAACTTTTATAACGTTCAGCTTGTATATTTCTTGCTTTTATTACACGTTGCCGAATAGTAGCAGAGTTTTCAGAAGTGTGGTTTTGTTTGCTTAATTCATTAAAAGCAACCGGTGTAACTTCTACATGCAAATCAATTCTATCTAATAAAGGTCCGGATACTTTGTTTAAATATTTTTGTACTACTCCGGGTGCGCAAGTGCATTCTTTTTCGGGATGGTTATAGAAACCACAGGGACAAGGATTCATAGAGGCTATCAGCATAAAATTTGCGGGAAAGTCAACCGCCATTTTTGCTCTTGAAATCGTTACTTTTCTTTCTTCCATTGGCTGACGCATTACTTCTAAAACCGTACGTTTAAATTCGGGCAGCTCATCTAAAAACAATACGCCATTGTGTGCCAATGAAATTTCGCCGGGTTGGGGATTTCCACCACCACCCACCAAGGCAGCATCACTAACGGTATGGTGTGGTGAACGGAATGGCCTTTGCGAAATTAAAGATGCATGCTCCGGTAACTTGCCTGCAACACTATGTATTTTCGTTGTTTCTAAAGCTTCTTGTAAAGTTAATGGAGGCAGTATGGTGGGTAAGCGTTTAGCCAACATTGTTTTTCCTGCACCGGGCGGGCCAATTAATATGGCATTGTGGCCACCTGCTGCAGCAATTTCTAATGCCCGTTTTATATTTTCCTGGCCTTTTACATCACTAAAGTCAAATTCAAAATTATTTTGTTCCGTAAAAAAATCATCTCTGGTATTTACAACTAACGGTTTTGCATTGCTGTTTTCATTAAAAAAATTTACTACTTCATTAATGTGTTGTACGCCATATACCTGTAAATTATTCACCATAGCCGCTTCACGGGCATTGGCTAATGGAACAATTAACCCTTTAAATCCTTCTTTGCGGGCTTGTATGGCAATGGGTAAGGCGCCTTTAATGGGTTGAATGGTGCCATCTAAACTTAATTCCCCCATTATGATATAATCTTTAAGTGCGTCGGGATTAATTACTTGTTCCGTAGCACCTAAAACGCCAATAGCAATAGGTAAATCAAATGCTGCACCTGTTTTTTTAATATCGGCGGGGGCCATATTTACCACCAAGCGCATACGGGGCATTCTGTATGCGTTGGTTTTAATAGCACTTTCAATACGTTGTAAGCTTTCTTTTACGGCATTGTCGGGTAGCCCCACAATAAAGTATTTTATTTCGCCGCTACTGCTAATGTTTACTTCAATGGTGATGGTTATGGCATCAACACCATAAACGGCGCTTCCATAGGTTTTTACCAGCATATACAACAGGGTATTGGTAGTGGTTTACGCAACTATAATTAATTGCTTCACACTATGTTTTCAATATATGTTAATTTTTCGGAAACTAATTTAAAACAAAAATCAATACCTGTTACAACTTATTCAATAAATCAACAACTCCTTCTTTACGCATAATTAAATAGCCCAATCGGTCGTTGCTAATGCCGTCTTTTAACTGATAGCTAAAAATCAGTTGTTCGTTTTCTATGCTGGTTTCAAAATATTTGAATTGTATATTGGGAAAGGTTTTGAGCTCTTCCCCAATTTCATAAAGATGAGTGGATAAAATAAAGAGTGAATTATTAATTTTTCGAAGGCCTTCTATTACTGAAATACTACACTTTACGGCATCTTGCTGGTTGGTACCTTTAAACAATTCATCAATTAACACCAACCAATTGTTCCCATCTGTAATTTTTTCAATGGTATTTTTAATGCGTTGTACTTCTTTAAAAAAATAACTTTCACCTTGTGTAAGGTTATCTGTTAAATTAATATTGCTGATTAATCCATTAAAGAAACTGAGTTGCATTGACGCGGCAGGCACTGCCATGCCTAAATGTGCTAAATACACACATAAACCCACTGCTTTAATAAAAGTACTTTTACCTGCCATATTGGCGCCGGTTAAAAAAACAAAATTGCTTTGTGGGGTAATGGTTACATTGTAAGGTGTCGGTGTAGGCAATTGTATATGAAATAAATCAGTAGCCTGTATAAAGGGCCCATTCATGGATTTAAATTCAGGAAAGTGCAATTGATAACGTTGTGTGGCTATGGCTAAGCTTAGGTAGGCATCTAACTGACTATAAATTTCAATTAACTCATCTAATGCATTTTTAAAATGGTGTTGCACAAAGTAGCCGTAACTTAATATAGTAGCTTTTCCTAATGGCTTTTCTTTGTTGAACAGCAACATTTCTTGTGCCATGGGCTTGCTAAGATAAAAGGTAATTTTCTCTATCCATTTTTGTAGCTGCTTGCTGGTGGCAGGTGATAGCAGGTTAACAATTTGTTGCAACCCCTGCAAAAAGTGAATACTATGTTCAACAGAATATTTTATGAGGGAATAATCAGGCTTTTTAAAAGTAGCATACATCCAGGCAGAAAAAACATCCGGTTGAGGGTTAAAACTATCTACCGATGTTTCAAAAAATTTTTCTAACACCATAATTGTTCCATTGGTAATGGTAGCAGGCCATTGTCCGCTAATTTTAACCAATTGTTGTATGGTGTTTTGTGTGTCCTGTATTGCACCAATACTGCCTAATGGTTGTTGTAAAATTTTCTTTAATAGAATTCTTCCACCATCCGTGTGCGTAAAATTCAATTGTTGCCAAATGGCAATAGTATCATTGTTACCTATAATACTTAGGTCGCGTAAAGTTATATCATCTACCTGCATAGGTGAAAGTTAGGGAAAATTTTAGGTTTTCATGGTTTGTTATCGGTTAAATGCCAAACGCATACCTTTTACAGATGCATCAATGCTGCCATTTGCATAAACCAAGTGTCCGTTTACAAAAGTTTTATCTATTTGCATTGGGAAAGTGGTACCTTCTAATGGACTCCATCCGCATTTATACAGCAAATTATCTTTTGTAACGGTAATGCCTTGTTGTGGGTTTACCAATACAACATCGGCAAAGTATCCTTCCCGTAAATAGCCACGTTCTTTAATTTGAAAACAGTCGGCTACTGCATGACTCATTTTTTCCACTACTTTTTCAATACTAATTTTTCCTTGCTGAACATAGTATAGCATTAGCAATAAACTATGTTGAACTAATGGCAAGCCGGCATGTGCATGCAAATAATCAGCATTATTGCAAACCAGCTTTCCGGTTTTTGCATCGCGCATAAATCCTTTTTCTGCTAAAGTGTGTGGGGCATGGTCGGTAGCAATCACATCTAACCGATTATCTAATAATGCTTCCCATAATGCTGCTTTATTATGTGGCGCTTTAATAGCGGGGTTGCATTTAATTAAATTGCCCATTTGTTCATAATCATCAGCAGTAAAATGCAAATGGTGTACACAAACTTCAGCCGTTATTCTCTTTTCTTTAAGCGGAATTAAATTGGTAAATAGTTGCAACTCTTTGGCTGTTGAAATATGTAGGATGTGTAATCTACTACCATGTTTTTGGGCATATTGTATGGCTTTCCATGATGATTCAAAACAAACCTCATCATTGCGAATGATAGGATGATCGGCTGCCGTAAGTGTTTTTTGTTGTTGCAAAGCCTGTAAGTTTTCTTTTATCATTTTTTCTTCTTCGCAATGCGTGGCTATTAATACTTCGCAACCACTAAATATTTTTTCAAGTGTTAATGGATTATCGACCAATAAATTACCGGTAGATGAACCCATAAAAATTTTAATGCCACAAATAGATTGTTTTTTTTCATTGGTTTTCATTACCTCATCATAATTATCGTTTGAGGTACCCATGAAAAAAGAGTAATTGGCTAATGCATGTTGACTGCCTATCTTGTATTTTTCTTCCAACAATTCTTGCGTTAATGCAGGGGGATTGGTATTCGGCATTTCCATAAAACTGGTAACACCACCGGCTACAGCAGCGGTTGATTCCGTTTGTATATTCGCTTTATGGGTTAATCCCGGTTCCCGAAAATGTACTTGGTCGTCAATGCATCCCGGTAAAACGTATAAGCCTTCCGCATTAATTTCCTTTACGGCAAACTTCGTATCAATGTTTGGCGCTATTTTTTCAATTCTTCCGTCTTTTATCAATAAATCGGCATAATATTTTCTGCCTTCATTAATAATATAGCCGTTTTTAATAAGGTATGTGTGCATGTTCCATTATTTTTGTTTCAAATAATTCAGCAAGATTATGAAATGTTTGCGTTATGTAGCCCTGCCCCTTCTATTGATGTGCGTTATCAATGCTTGGTCGCAATCCGATTATGTTCCCTTGGGTAGCCGCCAATACGATTTGTTAACTCGCTTAGAATTAAAATTACGTACCGATTCAGTTTTAAACTTTTCGGCCGTAAAACCCTTTGAACGCAAAACCGTTACCGATAGATTATATTATATTCAAGCGTTAGCTGCTGCCGGAAAAATTCACTTATCTAAGGTAGATGAATATAATTTAAACCTGGTACTAAAAGATAATTTCGATTGGCGTCCCGGCTTAGGTGATACAACAATTCCACTCAAAAACTTGTTCACTTCTTCCATTAAAAATAATCCTGCTTATATTGGGGTGAAGCGGGGCGATTTTTCTGCATACATTTCTCCTTTATTAGATTTGGAACTTGGACACGATAACAATTTAAATCATCCACTATTCATGAATAGGCGTGGTTTTTATTTGCGTGGTACGCTTTCAAAAGGTATTGGTTATTATTCTTATTTTACCACCAATCAGGAACGCGATCCTTTGTATGTGCAGCAATATGCACAAAAATACCAGGCTGTACCCGGTGCCGGTTATTATAAAAATTATCAAACCGATGGGTTCGATTATTTTGATGCACGTGGGGGTATTATGTTTAAAGCCGGTAAATCCATCGATTTTCAATTTGCATACGACAAAGTATTTATAGGCAATGGTATTCGCAGTTTAATTTTAAGTGATGGTAGCAACGATATGCTGTTCTTAAAAATCAATACCCGTTTCTGGAAATTCCAATATTATAATTTATTTGCACAACTTATTTCCAGCTATCAGCGTGGTCCTGATTATTTGCGTCCACAGAAGTATATGACTTTGCACTACTTAGATTTTCAAGCTACCAAATGGTTAAATATTGGGTTGTTTGAAGATGTAATGTTTGGTCGTTCTTCGGGCTTCGATTTGAATTATTTGAACCCTATTATTTTTTATCGTTCTGTTGAGCAACAGTTGGGTAGCCCCGATAAGGTTACTTTGGGTGGAAACATTAAGGCCAATGTATTTAAAAACACTCAATTGTATAGCCAAATCATTATTAATGAATTTGTAATGAAGGAAGTGTTAAGGTATAGGGATGGTTACTATGCCAATAAACAAGCATTGCAATTAGGCTTTAAATCAATTGATGTGTTTGGAATAAAAAATTTAGATGTACAGGGTGAGGTAAATTTAATTAGGCCATTTGTGTATTCGCATTACGATTCAGTTGGTTCTTTTACACATTACAATCAGCCATTGGCACATCCTTTAGGTGCCAATTTGCGTGAGTTTTTAGGGGTTATTAAATATCAACCCATTAATCGTTTACAACTTACTGCCAAAGCCATGTATATTGAACAGGGCTTGGATTCTGCAGGTTATAACTTTGGTGCTAATCCCTTTGAATTTTATACCTCCAATCGTATTAGCGATTATGGTTTCCACATTGGTAGTGGGTTATTGGCCAAAACGGCTATGGTTTCTGCAACGGTTACATATGAGTTAATTCCCAATTTGTTTTTTGATGTTACCGGCACTATTAGAAAGTACAAAGTTGTGAACCAACCCGATTTTACTTCAAACATCATAATGCTGGGCATGCGTTGGAATTTAGCCCGACGAACATTCGATTTTTAATCTTCAAAATGAATGGAGAAAACAATCATGCGTGATTGTAGTTGTTGAAAAACGCTGGCATATTTTAAGTTGGGGTCCGGAATCAGCAAATTGGTTAAGCCATAGCTGAATTTTATTTCGGGCGATATGGTAACAAAAGGCAAAAAGAAATTAAAACCTAAGCCGCCTTCCAGCCCAAAGTCGTTTTTGCGTAGTTTAATAATGTCTGGCACATTGCGCAGTGCAGAGTTGCTCGATAAATCCGTGTCGAACTTAACGCCAAATAATAAATAAGTTCTGAAATTATCAATACGGTCAGAGTTAAACTTAAAATGTACGGGCATACTTACTATAGTAGTTGGTAAGGTTTGTTTTTGTTCCTTTGCTTCGTTAGGTTGCGTACTGCCTAATGTGTAGGAAAAATAACGTGAACCCCCCAAAAAAAGTGTTGGGTTAAATCGAATTTGAAAGTGGTCGCTAAGGCGGCCTGTGGCCAGCAAGCCCAATGAAATACCGCCGGTTGAACCTTGTTCAGCGGTTAACACACTATCATTCGCCATGAAGTGGCTTGATTTTAACTGATGCAGATAAGAGGAATTATAGCCCAACGTTAAACCAAAATAATAGGGCATATCATCGTGGTAAGGACGATAAATTTCCCTTTGGGCCGAAGCCTGTAATACAAAGAAGACCGGCAGAAAATAAAAAATTATTTTGAACCGCAATAAATGGTGCATATACCTAAACTAAGGGGTTTTAAATACGTTTGGGTAAATCCTGCTTCATGCATAATGGTTAAAAATTGTTTACCTTCCGGAAAGGCTCGAACACTATTGTTCAGGTATTTGTACGCTTTTTTATTTTTCGAAAATAATTGTGCAAATGCCGGTGCTATTATGCTAAGATATAAATTATAAATCATTTGAAACGGTTTCCACCGGGGTTTTGAAAATTCCAGTATTACAATTTTACCGCCAGGTTTTAATACCCGGTGCATTTCCCGTAAACCTTTTAACAAATTTTCAAAATTGCGTACCCCAAACGAAACGGTAATGGCATCAAAGCTATTATCTTCAAAATCAATATGTTCACTATCGCCTTGTTGTAGCATAATGATATTGGAGAGGCCGGCTTTTTCAATTTTTTGTTTGCCCAGGTTTAACATTCCCTCACTAATATCAATCCCTATAATTTTTTGGGGTTTCAGTCTTGCATAGGTCATTAAAGCCACATCGGCAGTGCCGGTTGCTACATCTAAAATAGTTTGAGGTTGCAGGGCTTTTAATTGTTGAATGGCTTTTTTACGCCAAATAATATCAATTCCACCACTTAAAAAACGGTTCAGAAAGTCATATTTCCCCGCAATATTGTTAAACATTTCAGCTACCTGTTCTTTTTTATGCAGGGTACTTTGCTGGTCGGGAACAATCTTGTCGTGCGCAAATTCAGTAGGCATAGGCTGCGAAGATATTTAATTATTCATGTGTTTATGAAATACGATATAACCTTAACAAATGGCATGATTTTTATGTTTGATGCATGCCTATTTACAATTAAATTTGAAGCCAATGTACCGTATTGCCCTAAAATATTCACAATTAAAAATAGGAATCATGCCCTTATGCGGGGCAGTTTGTATTTTCACCTCATAAAAATAGCCCATGCACACACCCGAATCCATTCAGGAAATGAATCAGCAAATTGAATTACACGCCCAATTTATCGATCGTATTAAAGTAGAACTGGCAAAAGTGATTGTGGGCCAACAATATATGGTTGACCGACTATTGATTGGCTTACTCAGCAATGGTCATGTGTTGTTAGAAGGGGTTCCCGGCCTGGCAAAAACCCTTACCATCAAGTCGCTGGCACAAGCGGTAAATGGCCAGTTTAGCCGCATACAATTTACCCCCGACCTTTTACCTGCCGATGTTATTGGCACCATGATTTATAACCAACCCAAAAATGAATTCCTGGTTCGTAAGGGGCCCATATTTGCCAATTTTATTTTGGCTGATGAAATTAACCGCGCCCCTGCTAAAGTGCAAAGTGCTTTGTTAGAGGCCATGCAGGAAAAACAGGTAACCATTGGCGAAACAACATATCCACTGCCATCGCCTTTTTTGGTGTTGGCTACTCAAAATCCGTTAGAGCAGGAAGGTACCTATGCTTTACCCGAAGCCCAGGTTGACCGTTTTATGTTGAAGGTAATGGTGGGTTATCCCGATAAACAGGAAGAACAACTTATTATACGCCAGCAAGTGCAAGGCATGGAATTACCTACTATTCAACCGGTGGTAGATGTTTCAGAAATATTAACTGCCCGTAACTTAGTTCGGAAGGTTTATATGGATGAAAAAATAGAAAATTACATTCTCGATTTAGTGTTTGCTACCCGTTATCCCGAACAATATGGCTTAAGTAAATTAAAACCCATGATTGGTTATGGTGGTTCGCCACGTGCCAGCATCAATTTAGCATTGGCTGCTAAAGCAGTTGCCTTTTTACACAAACGCAGCTACGTTATTCCCGATGATATTAAAGCAATAGCTAAAGATGTGTTGCGTCACCGTATTGGTTTAACTTACGAGGCTGAAGCTGAAAATACCACTACCGAATCAGTTATTGATACCATGTTGGCTACCATTCAGGTACCCTAGTATGTAAACCCTCATCTGTTTGTTAAATATTGAGTATGGAAGCAGCCGAATTATTAAAAAAAGTACGTGAACTGGAAATAAAAAGTAAGCGGTTAACCAATCGCTTATTTACGGGTGAATACCATTCGGCATTTAAAGGCAGAGGAATGGCTTTTAAAGAAGTGAAAGAATACAGCGCAGGCGATGATATTCGGTTTATTGATTGGAATGTTAGTGCCCGCATGAATGATACATTTACTAAAGTTTTTGAAGAAGAACGCGAACTGGAAGTGTTTATTCTGGTAGATGCCAGTGCCAGTAACTTAATGGGCACACAGCAACAGTTTAAAAAAGATTTAATTACCGAAATGGCTGCTGTATTGGCTTTTAGTGCACTGAACAACAATGATAAAACCGGATTATTATTTTTTACCGACAGGGTTGAAAAGTTTATCCCCTCTAAAAAAGGAAGACAACATGCATTGTTCATGGTTCGCGAATTGGTGTCATTGCAACCCATGCATAAACAAACCAATATTGTAAAAGCCTTGCAATATTTAAACAATATTACACGCCATAAAAGCATTGTTTTTTTATTAAGCGATTTTGCCGATGAAGGTTATGAAGAGGCCTTACGTATAGCTGCCCGCCGGCACGATGTAATTGGGGTACAGGTATATGATGCATTGGATGTAGCCTTGCCCAATATGGGATTAGTAGTGGTTGAAGATCCCGAAACAGGCGAACAATTATGGTTAGATACCGCCAGTAAAGCCGTGCGTCAACAATATGCCGCACAATTTGCCAAAATACAACACGATGTAAAAAAAGTATTCAAAACCGCCGGTGCCGATTTGCTACAAATAGCTACCGGACAAGATTACGTTAAAATTCTGCAGCAATTCTTTATTCAAAGGGCATGAGTCAATTTTATTATTATATACAGCAATTGTGTACCGTTATTAACCATATCTCATTGTTCAAGCGTAAACAATGGTTTGGCTTGCTGCTGTTTTGTTTGCCTCTACTAACATTTAGCCAACAAATTACAGTAAAGCTGAACCCCGATAAAATCCTAATCGGCAATCAGGCGCAATTAACTATTCAAGTTGAAAATGTTCAAAAAAACCCTAGTGGCATTCAGCAATGGTTACAATTGCCCGATACCTTTGCACATATACAAGTGGTGAAGCGGGAACCCATTGATACTTTTACTGTTGATGGAAATACTATTTTTTCACAGAAAATAACCATTACCTCATTCGACTCTGGCAGTTGGAAGATACCTGCATTATCGGTTGTGTTTCACAACAAACAAACAGTAGCCAATAAAAATACACCTGTTTTAACGGTTTTGCCGGCTAATGTATCGGGTATGAATGATTACAATGGCTTTACAGATATTATTTCAGTTACCCCGCCGCCTAAACCATTTTCCTGGTGGATAATTGCTGCTGCTATTACCGTTGTAGTGATAGTATTGATTATTATACAGTTGGCACGAAAGCGTAGCAAACAGAAACCCATTACCGTTAGTTCGCCAAAAACAAAAGAACAGATACTGGAAGCCCTGGCGCATTTAAAAGAAAAGTACCCTTATTCATCCGGTAACACCCGACTGTTATTTACTGAATTAGTTGAATTGTGCAGAAGTTTTACCGATTTATGCTATCAGCAAAACACCCAAAGCTATACTACCGATGAGTATATGATTGTTATTAAAAATAAAATAGGTAACGAGCCGGTGCAAAATGCTTATTTTCAAATGCTTCGTTTGGCCGATGCCGTTAAGTTTGCACAATATAAACCTGCGGAAAATGAGGTGAATGCAGCCATTGATGCCGGTAAACAAATGGCTAAAACCGTACAACAATTTTCATTTCAACCCAAGTAAACATGCTGTCATCGTGGCTTCAACATACTGAATTTGCTTATCCATGGGTTTTGCCTCTGCTACTCATTATTCCGTATTTGATATATTGGTATATAAAAACCTTTCATCGTCAAATACCTGCCGTTCGTATTACTACCACGCATTTTTTAAAGGGAACAGCCGGTATAAAATCTAATTTAAAACATCTGCCTTTTGTTTTACGCTTATTAGCGCTCAGCGCTATTATTATTGCTTTAGCACGTCCACGACAACAGTTTACCAAACAACAAATTAATGGAAAAGGTATTGATATAATATTGTGTATTGATATTAGTGGCAGTATGACGGAACAAGACTTTGTACCTAACCGATTAGAGGCCGCTAAAAAAGTAGCAGCCGAGTTTGTTGAAAACAGGCCCGGTGATGAAATAGGCGTTGTAATTTTTAGTAGTCAAAGTTTTACGTTATGCCCATTAACGGTTGATCATAATGCGGTATTAAGTCAAATTAACAATATTCAAAACGGTTATTTGCAAGAAGAAGGAACGGCTATTGGTTCGGGATTAGCTACCAGTGTTGATAGATTACGCAATAGCACCAACAAAAGCAAGGTAATTATTTTATTAACCGATGGAGTGGATTTCGGCGGGCAAATACCACCTGATGTGGCCCTTAATATGGCAAAGTTATATGGCATTAAAGTTTATACAATAGGCGTAGGCAGTAACGCCAATCGGGTAGATGATAACCATAATATCATTAATAACAGCAATTCAGGTCCGTTAGATTTTAATGAAGGATTATTAAAACAACTAGCTGCCGAAACCGGTGGACAATATTATCACGCTACCAATAATGCTGCCTTACAAAATATTTATAAAAGTATTGATGGGTTAGAAAAAAGCAATATTACCGTTACTACCTATAAGCGTTATACCGAGCAATTTCAGTGGTTTGTATTAGCTGCATTGGTATTGGTGGTGTTAGAGGTATTGTTGCGATTAACACTATTACGTAAATTCCCATAATGTATTGCCAGCATTAAAATGTAAATCGAATAGCAGCAGTAACTTGCCTGGGACGCATGAACATACCCGATTGTACCGTATAGTAAGCATTAATATTGGTGCTAACCAAATAGTTGTTGTTGAATAGATTGCGTACACCCAATTCAATATCTGTTTTGTTTGAGGTGTCCAAACTATCTTTTTTTTCACAAGTGACGAGTGTCTAATTTTAATAATTGGTATTATTGTATTTCTCCTCTTTTCCCTTCAATCCATACCACTAATCTAATAATCACTTTGTAACCTATTCCCTTACCTTCCACACATTCAACTCAGAAAATTTCTCAGTTCTCTTTATCTTACAGTTTTATTTGTTTAATTGTG